>Ga0207148_1005_pt1 | contig 64836 bp, 45 predicted proteins | sample Alteio_BWMinHeat_34_FD_153558 | JGI IMG/M metagenome (GOLD analysis project Ga0207148, IMG submission 153558) | Enriched cells from forest soil in Barre Woods Harvard Forest LTER site, Petersham, Massachusetts, United States -... | ecosystem: Environmental > Terrestrial > Soil > Temperate forest >... | reverse complement strand
AACGAGATTCGGGTTACGATAGAAGTCCCTAACAGCGGTGCCAATGAGAAGCTGTTCGCCCCAATCAAAAAGCTGGAGTGGGAAGCATTCTCAGCGGGATTCGTGCATTCCACTGAATCCAAACCTGATGAGAATATCGCAATTGGGTCAAGGCTTCGACGAGAGCTTATCCAGGGAGCAATGACTGGTAGTTATGCAGACGCCATCTGTATCACTAAAGCACAGGACCGAGCGGCCGAAGTTGAGTCGATTGCACGAAAGATCAAGACCATACTCGAAGTAGATCCAGAAGCCCGAGCGAATCCAGCACGCATTTGCGTCGCTTCGTTTCTCGAACGTGAGTACACGATGCTCTTTCGTTCGGTCTTCGAGCAATACGGCATCCCTGCCAGCATCACCGATCGCTACCGACTCGAACATGCCGCACTCACCTCCGGTGTGATTGCCATATTCGAGTTGATCGAGAATGGCTTTCGCCGACGTGAACTTCGCCGCGTTCTTGCTTCGCCTTATTTCCGATTCGCTCGGCCAGAGGGCGATGCCGTTGACGCGGTGAACCTACTCGATGTAGCTGAGCGAGAGCGACTCAGCGGAACGTGGAAAGAATGGCAGTCAAGGCTCTCTTCAAGGATTGGTCAACTCGAAGATGAGATCCAGACGTGCAAAGACACGGGCGATGACGTACAGCTTCGACGTTTGGAAAGCGAGCGCCGTTCTGCGATAGTGGCTCTGAAGGATTACCAGATTGTAACCAATATCGTTGAGCCTTTTGCGAATCCATTGCGCTCCAAGCATTTCCGAGCAGCATTGCTTCGGCTCTTTCAGGGGCTTAACGTTTCAGAAGCGATCCTCACGAATAGTGATGTCATTCTGAAGGAACACGCGCTTGAACGTGACGCCCGCGGTTACGGAACACTCATGAAGTTGGTAGAAGATCTCACGAGCATCTTCTCACTGCTCAAGGTCGATGAGGAAGAAGAACCATTGCAGTTCTATATAGAACGTCTAAAGACAGCTGCTCAGCTTCGGCGCTTCACGCCACGCTTCGATCCAGGCAGCGTCTATGTGACATCGCTCGAACAAATACTCGGACTCGAATTTGAGTATCTCTTTATTCCCGGCCTCGTTGATGGAGTCTTCCCATCCACATTCGAGCCGCAGGTATTTCTTCTCTCGGAACTTCAAAAAGAAGGGGAGAAGATCAAGCGTGAAGAGGAGCGGCTCCTTTTCTTCACCGTGGTAACAAAATTCAGAAAGCAACTCTCACTTTCCTGGCCTAGTCATGGCTCTGGAAGTGCCGAGCAAACGCGTTCTGCGTTTTTGACTCAGTTGATGCAATCACTCGGACGAGATGACGAAGATGAAGAAACATCGTCCGGTATCTTCTCTTACAACCAACTCTACGAATTTGCAGGACAAGAACTCGCGCGCTTCGGAGATCTACGTCGATTAAGTGATGTCAGCATTGAAGACGATTCCATCCGTAAAGAGCTATTCGAGCATTTGCCAATTGCAGTCAATATGCAGATGCAACGTAAGGAACGTGGCGTACATCAGTTTGCCGGTCAGGTTGATGTGGGTGCTCTCACAGTAGACGAGAAGATTGCATTGCAAACGTATACCGATCGCACGTGGTCGGTTAGCCAGCTCGAAGCTTACGCCAATTGCCCTTTCCGATTCGTGACCCAGAATCTTTTCCATTTTGATTCACCGGAAGAGGCAGAAGAGGGTCTTGACGAACGAGAGAAAGGCAATCTGCTGCACAAAGTACTCTATGAAATTTTTACCGAGCGAAGAGAAGCTGAAAGAGGACCAGTCTCTGAAATCGAGGATCCGGTAGAACTCAAGGAATTCAAAGATCGAGCAACTGAGCTTGCGATGCATCATCTCCGAATAAAGGACGATACACATCCGTTCTACCAGCTTGATGCAGATCGAATGCTCAATCTGCATGGTAAAGTTAGCGTATGGGATCGTGTCCTTGCCGCAGAAGAGATGCTGCGGAAGGGAAGTCAGAAGCCAGCATATTTTGAAGTGAGTTTTGGAAGCCTGACGGGTTCGTCGCAGGAACAGGAAACCAGGCTTTCGACGAAGGATCCGATGCAGTTCGGGAAACTGAAACTTCGCGGCAAGATCGACAGAATCGATATTGATGATGCAACGTTTAGCGTCGTCGATTACAAAAGTGGCGGCACTAAATCATTCAGCGAGATCGAGCGCGGCACGAGCCTCCAGCTTCTCATCTACATGCGAGTGGCCGAAGAGCTTATCAATCGCGACAGGCGTGCTCGCGGAGAAAGCCCACTACGCGGAGTTGGCTCGATCTATGAATCCCTCAAAGAAGGCAAGCGAAAGCTCGGCATTGCTGTGAAGGAAGAAGCCGAATTTCGTTTGGGACAACTGCAATCGATGCGGGTCAAAAAGGGCGAAAGCCTGCCTCATGGACCCGGGGTTCTGACTGAGGCGGAAATCATGGAGCTTCTTGATAAGACCATCGAGCGCGCTGAAAGCTATGTGGATGGGATCGTCGGTGGCACCTTTCGCCTGGCTTTGGCCGATATTGCTCCCCAGGTGTGCCGAAACTGCGTTGTTAAGGATGCCTGCCGGTATCGAGAAGCAGTTAGCTTCGATGCCCTTCCTATCGCTTGAGCCTCGTTTCCTGAGTCTCGGAATCAATCGCATTTACCTCTGTTGCAGGGAGTAGTCCTGTTTTCTGTGTAAATCTGGCTCATTTGTTAGCTCGTTAAACGTCTCTGTTGATCTTTTCATGGATCAGAAACTATCTGCGAAGTCAAAAACCCGTGCGGGATCTGTCCGGACTGTTCCAAAATCCGACCGTGAAGGCAACCACTTGATCGAACATTTGGTCGATGCCGCCCAAGGAGATTCGTTCGATCTCTTCATAGAAATGATGGAGTCGCTCGAGCTCAAGTTCACCATTTTCGATCGCGACCTTGTCTTTCGTCACATCAGTAAGGCCGTGCGTCCGTTTGCGTTGGACATAAAAGTTGGCGACAGCCTGACGAAGAAAGTTGCGATGACCGAGAAGGTTGCTCAGGCCTTTCATGCAGTACTAGAGACCGGCAACGAATTCGTTCTTCGCAATTATCAACCCGCGGACCCTCGATTCCCAAAGATGAACATCCATGGGATGCGCCTGGGCGAGCAACTCATCGTTTTCTATGACGATCTGGAAGCGATTGAGCGCAAGGAAAAATCTGCGAGACAAAACGAAGAGCGCTTTCGCCTGCTTTCCGAATCCGTCAATATGGCACTCGTCATTATTGACCGCTCGCTCAGAGTGACGTATTGGAATCCTCGTGCCGAAGCGATGACCGGGATCCGTGCGCAGAAAGCGGTCGGCCTCAAAGGCACCGATCTCTTTCCTGCACTTTCTCCAGCGCTTCTCGAGCAGTGCGAAGAAGCGTTGCGCGAACGAAGCGCCTTTTCAATCAACCGATACGCTTACTCCGGCACGCGAGGCACATATAGCTTCAGCATTCGGGCATTCCCCGTAGCCGATGAGCTCGCAATCCTTATTGACGACAGGACAAACCAGGCCGAGTCGGAGCGCAACCTTGCAACAAGCGAAGAGCGCTTTCGCACACTGGCAGAAAATATTTCTCTCGCACTTGTGCTGGTCGATTCAAAACGGAGGATCACCTATTGGAATCGCGCATGCGAATTGGCATCCGATGGCATTCTTGCCCCAATTGCACTCTACAGAGACGCCGCCGACATGCTGCCGATGAGGGAAGCCACGCTCGACAGTCTTCTCGCTCGCGCACGCGGTGGCGAGCGCGATATTCGGATTCGCGTCAGGCCTGGTCGAGAGGGAGTTCGTGGCACATATGACATCAGAGCTTTCCCAGTCGGTGACGAAGTTGCTGTACTGCTCGAAGATGTCACGCAACAGGTACTGCAAGCTGCGGAACTCGATCGTTCGAACCACAATCTTCTCGATCTCTACAACAACGCTCCATGCGGCTATCTTTCCGTGCATCCCAACGGAACGGTCGTTGAGATCAATCTGCGAATGGCGCAATGGCTCGGTCATGACTCGCAGGAGCACTTCACGAAGGAAGGGCTTTCACTGATGCTATCGCCGACAAGTCTCGCCTATTTCGAACATGAGTTGAGCACCAGCGGACTCGAATCGCCGCTGACGAACGTCGAGCTTGAATTCGTGAAGAAGAACGGTGACGTGCTGCGCGGGCTTGTCAACGCACTACCTATCTTCGATCCCATCGAGAAGCATTGGTATTGGCGCTGGACCGTGGTTGATGTCACCGAACTCCGCGCTGTCCAAAAGCAGATCGAAGATTCGAGACTCTTTACACAACTATTCAATGAGCTTGGAGAAGCGGTGCTCATCTCGGACAAAGATGGAAAACTTGTCCGTGCCAACGAGGCAGCCGCGCGCATTCTCGGAATGTCGATCGAGGAGCTTACAAAGCTTCGACACGATTCTGATATCTGGAAGGCCTATCTCGAAGACGGGACACCGGTACCAACTGAGGAGATGCCTGCCGTTCGCGCACTTCGAGAAAAGCGGGCCGTGACAAATCTGGAGTTGGGTGTGCTCCGTCCAGATGGATCGCTCACGTGGATCCTCGAAAGCGCTGCTCCGCTTTTTGATGATCAGGGTGATGTCACGGGCGCCATCGTCACATTCCCTGAAGTCACTTCCACAGTCAAGCATCGGCAGGCACTGAAGGAGTTGAACGATAAACTCGCCATCGAACGCGATCGCGCAAACGAAGCCAATCGACTCAAGTCGAGCTTTCTTGCCAATATGTCGCATGAGATCCGAACTCCGATGACAGCCATTCTTGGCTTTTCGGATATTCTCTCGAGCGAACTCTCTGGTGCTGTCAGCGAACAACACTACGCATTTCTACGGTCGATCAACGTCTCCGGCAAGCGGCTGCTCCATCTGATCAACGATATCCTCGATCTATCCAAGATCGAATCCGGCAGACTCGAACTTCAATCCGAGACGCTCGACGTCATGCGGGAGATCGAAGCTGTCGTATCAAGCCTTAGCTATATCGCCAAGCAAAAAGGACTTAGTCTGCTCATCGAACATCAAACCGAAACATTTGCAATTCGCGGCGATCGTCAGCGGATCGGACAAGTGTTTACGAATATTCTCAGCAACGCGATCAAGTTCACACGTCAGGGCTCGATCACGATCAACATTGAGAGTCCTTCGATGGAGGAGATTGCTATCTCGGTTACTGACACCGGAATTGGAATCGATGAAGATTTCATACCGCATCTCTTTGAAGAATTCAGACAAGAGCACACCGGCGTGACTCGTGAGTTTGGAGGCACGGGTCTCGGCCTTGCGATCACACGAAGGCTGGTTGCAATGATGTCCGGTTCGATCGAAGTCAAGTCGCAGCAGGGGGTTGGTACAACATTCAGACTCGTCTTTCCTCGGGCCCATGATCTACTCGAACAAGAGTATCCGATCGGAAGAATCTTCAAGCCATCCGTGCCTACCCAACCTACGGCTCGGACGGAGCAGCCAGCAGGTGATCGGCTCAAGGTGCTGGTCGTCGAGGACAATGTCGAGACACAGCGACTGATGGCGGTATATCTTCGAGATAGATACGAGATCTTTCAGGCGCTAAATGCACAGGAGGCGATCGAGGTCTTTCATGCGAATCTGCCGGACGTGATCCTAATGGATGTTAATCTTCCAGGTGGTACCGATGGTCTGACTGTCACGCGTGAAATCCGAGCTGGCACCGTTAGACCTGATGTCCCCATCATCGCAGTCACCGCTTTCGCAATGACCGGCGATCGCCAGCGCTGCATCGAAGCCGGCTGCAACGACTACCTCTCCAAACCAGCCACCAAACGAGAAGTCATCGAAGTAATCGAGAAGAATTACGCCTTGTCGAAGAAGGGCTAGTCCACGTTGCTCGGTGTGCTGATGTGAAAACCTTATTCATAATCCAAACTCCAACCATTCGATTCTGGGCTAAAAACGCCAATTCGCAATTTCCAAGCTTGTGTGTGTGAAAACTTTATTCATAATTCTCCTTCTTACAGAAAACTATCAGAACCTGGATTACGTGGATTGAACGGATTTGTCTGATTCTTTCGCCAGTTTGAGGAGGGACTGGGTTGTCCCGTCCGAACGGATGCATGTAAGTCCTTCGGTCGGTCGGGAGTCTTTGTACAAGTCTGAAGCTAGAGATTGAAGGGGTTGGTCACGGGAATAAGCTCACAACATAAGAAACATGGAATAACTGCATGATGGTTCCCGTGCAAGGCCGAAACAGCCCAATTTCTTCAGCGCGTCACAACGAAATTTTCCACATTACGCTCGGTGCCGTCGGAGATTACGACCGAGTATATGCCAGGCGTTATTGGTGCTCGGAGCTTTACGCGCTGCCAATCGCCGACAGTCTTGATTCGAATAGCGTCACCGAACTGACGGCCAAGAATATCCGTAACTATCAGGATTACTTCTCGGGAGCGAGGATTGCGTAATGTGATCGAAAGAAAGTCGAGCTTACCAGAAACGGGATTGGGAGAAATCGGGAGCACCTGCATTCCGGCAATCGCATCCGATGTCACAACGCCCTGCACATACGGAAGAACTACAAACGTAGTAAATGCAGGTACAAGGGTTTTCTCACCATTGATATGATGGTAGATCGTCATCGTGCCTGTAACGGTATCCTTCGGGCGTGGTACGATGGAAAGGCGAACCGTGTCACTAAGGACTGGTGAGATAAAATTGAACTGATTGCCAATTGTTCGTGAAATTGACACAGTGTATCCTTGAGCCTTGGAAGCGCTGTCAAGCTTGATCGATGCGCTATCGAGTACGGATACCACCTGCGCAAGGTTCGTCAGTTTCATGACCGCTGAGCCGCTGGTACCAACGGGCTTTGCTTGCTCAGCGAAAATTCCCTGCAAAGTTCGATGAGCGGAGGAAGTGGTTATTCCATAACTCCAAAGATTCGGGTAGTAACTGATGCCGTCCCACACAACTATCCCTGGAGTGCCATATGCGAATGCATTAAATCCGTGTGCAGAATCGGTTGGACTCGTGAGCACATGGTACCCGGATGAGACTTTGAGCGACCCCACCGAATAATGGCCGCCCGCGGTGGTGGTTGGAAGGTCGGTAAACATCGTATCGATCACCGGTTTGCCGTCGAGCATGAGTTTATTCTTGCTGCTCGATTCGGTGACGATGTTCAGGTAATGCCGATCATAGTTCGTATCCTGGGTTAGAAAAAAAACCGATCGGTTTAGCATTTGTTCTACGGGCGGCACCATTACCATAAATGTGTTCCCGGTGGAATCCTCCTGCCAATAAGCACAATGCGAATATTCTACGACGAGTGAAGGACTCGACGTCTCGATAAGCAACGGGCTCGAGATCAACGTATCTCGGAATTCGTTGGCATTCAGAGCTGACCCCCATGTTATCCCGTTAACCCTAACGGTTGTTCGTGGCTCCAGTGCGAGGACCCTTACCACATCTCCAAGTATCTCACCAGGATATTTATCCTTGGTAGGTCGAAGCGCAATTTGTTGGCACGCAAAGGTATGTCCCCAGCTTTGCATGGGCGTAACCGATTCGCACAATAGTCCACCGTACGCCTCTCCACCCTGATCGTAGCTATTTGGGAGGTAGATCGAAGCTCCGTGAGCACCGTAAACGGCTACGGGTTTTGAAGATGTGATGGTTGACCCTGTCACATCGTCGGGCTTTAGGGTGTATTCCGTTTGAAGCTGGTAACATTCTCCTGCACTCAATACTATTTCAAACGGGATATCAGCTGGCGACCCATCGAAAGTAGGGACGGAAGGTGTAATAGTTACTCGAGTGGAATCCTCGAAAGCGGCGACGACGAATTCGGAGAGTATATTTTCGTCCAAATTCTTATTCAAATGTGGGTCAGAGTAAGAAATTGCGCGGTAAACTGTTCCCAGTTCACGCTCCTCGGGCACGACTGTCCCTTCGGTGCCTCCTTGCGACCCATATACGGTTGCAACATATATAGGGGCAGAGGCTCGAACGAGCACAACCTGATTTGATACATGGCCGGAGCCACGGATCATGAATTTAAGATCCGAGGAAACCCTGAATCCCAATCCACTATGGGCAGGCACCCTAAAAGTATCGTTTAGTTTGCTGTCGCATAGCGAGGAAATGAATACCGTAATAACAGTGTCCTGGTCCGATGCCAGTTGAATGTCAAAGAACCTTGAGGCAGTATCGCCTCCAGAGCTACTAGGATTGCAAACAAGGTACCGAAACCAGATGGGACCTCCCTCAAGCGGAGTGGCCCCAGTCTGGCTGTACACATGATTGAGGAATGACATCACTACAGTGCAAACGACCAGTGTCATTTCCATTAACAGTTTCCAAGACTTGCGTCTGCAGATACTCATTTGACAACTACTACCAGCGAACCGAAAGGGAGGACGAGAGTTGGTAGCTTGACGTTTGGGCTGCTTTCCATTGAATATTAAGGGAAATTGAGTGCTTCTGTGACCGTGCAAAACAACTGTTGCCAGGTTAACGTTGGCTCCAGAGGTCAGCGTCGTGAAGGATGAAAGTTAAACGTTGGTCTTCGAAGCGAAACAGCACATGACGTGTTCCAATATAAAGCCATGAAGCTCAATAGCCTCTTTGCCTTCTCGATCACTCTACTTTGTTTTACACCGGAGTTCGCTGAAGCCCAGTGGGTTAAAACCAGCATGACGGAACCTGTCAGTTCCTTTGCAGTGATCGACTCGAACCTCATTGTTGGAACTCCAAGCGGAGGTGTTTTCCGCTCAATTGATAGAGGCTCAAGTTGGACGTCGATTGGCATCGGTTTAAAGAAGACTCCTGTTGCGGCGCTTGTGGTGAGCGGCAAGAATCTCTTTGCAGGGACTTGCGGCCGCGGCGTCTTCCGTTCTACGAACGATGGGGCAAGCTGGGTTGCGGTAAATTCCGGTTTGACGAACGATTCTGTCTCTGCGCTCGCGGTTAGTGGTACTAAACTCTTTGCAGGGACTTACGCCGGCGGCGTCTTTCTGTCAACGAATAATGGTGCAACTTGGTCTGCGGTCAATACTGGGCTGAACAAGAATGTGATAGCTCTCGTAGTAAGCGGGGCGAATCTATTTGCAGGGGCTTTCTGGCGCGGCGTATTCCTTTCAACCAACAACGGAACGGGCTGGACTGCAGTCAACACCGGTTTGACACATCCATTTGTCCGAGCCTTTGCGGCGATTGGCGCGAATGTGTTTGCCGGGACTGACTGCGAAGGCGTTTTTCTCTCAACGAACAATGGCACAAACTGGACGGAAGTAAATACCGGCTTGCCAAAAGGTTATATCAATGCCCTTATGGTGTGTGATTCAAACCTCTTCGTCGGGTCTTCTAATGGCGTTTTTCTTTCGTCGAACCTTGGCGCAAGCTGGATTGCGGTCAATAGCGGTCTGACAAGCACTGAAGTCCGGGCCCTTGCCGCGAGCGGACAGAATCTTTTTGCAGGCACTCATTACGGCGTCTGGGGACGCCCTCTTTCGGAAATGATCGACTCACAGAATAAGCTTTCTCATTGATGCTTTACCAAGGCTAAGAAGGCAAGTCGGTGGTGCTTCTCCAACTTCCTCGGAATTTTTCGCCTCTCCAAACAATTTCATCACCGTCACTCTGTGCGGCTTTGCTGCGCAGCGCGATCGTTAGGGGTGTCTGATCCATGGGGATCAGGCTGAGATTCACCCTTGGAACCTGATCTGGATCATGCCAGCGAAGGGAAACGATGCGAAGCCTTTGAGCACACTTAGCTCACCAATTGCGCTCCGGTCGTCCTTCCCCCGCCGAATTCTTATCGCGACCATACAATGCGCCGACTTTTCTTCCTGTCTCTTTTTCTCATTCTTGGATTTAGTACAACATCAATCGCTCAGACCTCTGTCGATTCGGTTCATCGAAAGGTCATCGGCAAACCAGTCATCGTTACCGGTTTTCCAGCGACAGAAGGGAAGACCCCCGCGCCGATCGACAGATACGATCGAAGCACGCTTGATCCACGGACCACAATTCAGGATGTTCCGCAGCTTATTGCGACAAATCCTTCGGCCACAGTCTATTCTTACAACGGCACGGAGACTGGATATTCGTTCGTCAGTATTCGTGGATTTGATCAGCGACGGTTATCCATTCTCGTTAATGGCATTCCGCAAAATGATCCGGAAGATCATAATGTCTATTGGATCGATATGCCGGACCTCAGTGCGAGCACTGGCACGTTGACGGTGGAGAGAGGCGCGGGCGCAGCATTTTACGGTCCTCCAGCAATTGGGGGTTCGATCAATGTCGAGACAACTCCGAACGCGATCAGGCAAATCTCTTTTTCGGGCGGATACGGAAGTTACAACACACAGAAGTATTCGGCAACGCTGAATTCGGGTATCATCGATGATAAGTATCTGATCACCGCGCGGTTAAGTCAGTTAAGTACGGATGGCTATCGCAATTTTTCATTCGTCAATCTCAATTCGTACTATATCTCTGCTTCACGATTCGACTCATTGTTCAGCCTTCAGGCCAATTTTTATGGCGGACCGATCTCGGATGGTCTGAACTATTATGGAGTCTTTCCAACCGTTCCGAATGGTCCCGAACTAACAGACCCCGTCCTGCGTAAGGTCAACTTATCGGAACAGTTAACGTATCAACGAAGGCCAGAGGAGCGCGAAGATTTCTTCCAGCCGCATTACGAGTTGCTCGCGACCTGGAATCCAAGTTCTTCGATCAAGGTCTCGAACGCAATCTTTTATATCCATGGCAGCGGCCAATTCGATTTTGATGGAACGTGGGTCAAGCCATTCACCGGATATTCTCATACTGAATACTATTGCCTTACTCCTCAATATGGTGCGCGCTATGGGTTCACCGGTTTGCCGATCTCTGATTCGACATTAGGCAATGAGCTTGTGCGAGCTTACGTCGCCGGTGATCAGATAGGCTGGCTGCCTCGTGTTGAAGTCGAGCATGAAAATGGCACGTTCACTGCCGGAGCAGAACTTCGCCGCTATCGATCAACGCATTGGGGTAAATTGCTTTCTGCTGCCCAGATGCCTGTCGATCTTCCTGGTGATTATCACTTTTACGAGTACAATGGTGGAAAAGATGTGATCGCCGGATATCTTTCGGATGCGCTATCGCTCTCGACTCCACTTAGCGCGCTTGCCAGTTTGCAAGTGGTAAGTGATCGTTATCTGTTTTACAATCAGAAGCCATTTTATGTCGATAGCGGAATGTCAACAGCGACCGGTACCAGCGTAGGCTGGAAGAGTTATGATTTTACAGTGCCACTCCTGTTCGTTAATCCTCGACTAGGCGTAAACTATGCCTTTGAGAAGGCCAGTATTTTCGCTTCTGTTGCATACACGTCTCGCGAGCCGGTGCTTACTGATTACTACAATCCTGACTTCCTTCACGAACCGAATTTTGCGCGAACTGCGGACGGAGGGTATGATTTCAGTAATCCAAACATCAAACCCGAACACCTCCTCGATCTGGAACTGGGAGCCAGGTCATCGATTTTGCAGAACGCAGCGATCAACGATCTTAGTCTATCCGTAAACGGCTATTACATGGGCTTCAGGGACGAAATAATAAAAACAGGACGAACGGATCACTATGGCTCTTCAATCGTTGCCAACGCGGACAAATCGCTTCACTATGGTCTGGAGACATCCATCGATGCGCGTTTTGCGGATTGGATATCACTTGCGCTAACGTTCACTGCCAGCCACAACGAGATCACTCAGTTTTCGAAATACTCCGATACGATTAGTGTAAATGGCAAGGTCCCAATCGGATTTCCCTCAACGACCGGAGGCCTGATGCTCATGCTCGCCCCGGCGGCAGGATTTAACATCGCAATCACAGGCCGATACGTTGGAGCGTTCTACGGAGATATATTTAATTCAGATCTTTATAAGAATGCGGCATACGTTCTGTTTAACGGCTCAGCCAGTTACAAACTGGCGAAGGTACTCGGACTTAGCTATCTGCAGTTCAAGATCACGGCGAATAACCTTACGAACGTGCTCTATACAAGCTATGTCGAAAAGGACCTCGGCTTCTTTGTCGGTGCGCCGTTCAATCTTTTTGGACAAATCGAGATCGGACTATGAGAGCAGTACTCTTGCTTGCGGGCGATATTGATCTTCCGATTGCGGAAGTCAGCGCGATGATTGAAGGGAGCGATCGTATCATCTGCGCAGATGGCGCTGCCCATTATACTTTCAAGCACAATATCATACCAGACGTAATCATAGGTGACATTGACTCTATCACGCCAAAGGATTTAAAGATGGCCGCCAGTGAGGATGTGCAGATCGTCAACATTCCGGATCAGGAAACAGGCGATTGCGAAAAGGCGCTTAAGTGGATGCTCGCCCATGCGATCGATGGGGTAATCGTGCTAGGGCACGGTGGCGGTGGGAGACAGGATCATACCTTGACAAATTACAGCGTGATGATGCGATACGCATCGAGGTTTCCCGTCTTCATGGCATATGACTTAAACCATAAAATACAGTTCATGCATAGCCCAGGCGAAATCCGCGTAAGCGGGTGGGCTGGACGTCGAGTCTCTCTCATACCATACCCAATCTCGCTCAAAGTGAAGCTGCGCGGATTTGAGTACCCGCTCAACGACGAAGATATGATGCTCGGCGTGCGAGAAGGCTTGAGCAATCGCATGCTCTCGGACGAAGCATCGGTGAGCATGACTTCAGGCGCACTGATCGTGTTCCTCGAGCGAGTGAAGAGCAAATAAAAAGATGATGTCAACTTCGCTCACGCCACATTTAGGCGGACTCGATCTTGCGATCATCATTTTCTATATCGCTGCCAATTCACTCATCGGTTTCATCACCGTTCGCCGGCATAAGCCCAAGAGCGATGCAGAAGACTTTATCCTCGCCGGTCGAACGCTGACAATACCTGCATTCGTCGCGACTCTCGTCACGATGTGGTATGGCGGAGTGCTTGGCGTTGGCGAGTTCTCGTATGATAAAGGAATCGTGATGTGGGTTGTCTTCGGCATACCTTATTATGCCGCAGCACTTCTTTTCGCGTTCTTTCTGGCGCACAGAGTTAACAGCGATCGTGCGAATGCGACCATTCCTGATCGCCTGCGATCAACCTACGGGGAGCGTACGGGCTATCTTGGTGCAGGAATCGTCTTCTTCCTGACGAGTCCTGCTGGATATATCATGACGCTGGGCACGCTGTATCAGTGGTTTTTTTGGAATCAATACGACATTAGGGATGATCATTGCGGTCGTTACTCCATTACCGTATCTGCTGATGGGCGGTTTGCGAGCACCTGTGCGGGCAGATTCGCTGCGCTTCCTGACAATGTTCTTCGGCTTTGCAGTGGTTCTGCCATACGCTTACCAAACATTTGGTGGTTGGAGTTTTATTGTATCACACGTTCCGCCGGGTCATTTGAAGCCGACAGGCGGGCTTAGTCCGTGGTACATCGCTGTGTGGTACATCATTGCGCTTAGCACGCTCGTCGATCCGAATGTGAACACGCGAGTGTTTGCTGCAAAGAAGCCCCAGGTCGCGAAGTGGGGATTGATTATCTCGGTTGGCTGCTGGCTGGTTTTTGATCTGATGACGAATCTTGCGGGGCTTTATGCCAGAGCGGCATTCGCCTCGCTTCCTGAAAGTCGATTCGCCTATCCAGCGCTCGCAGAACGTGTGCTGCCGATGGGACTCAAAGGTGTATTCTACACTGGCTTACTCGCATCCGAATTGAGTGCGGTCGATGCCTTCACGTTTACAAGCGCTACGATTGTAGGTCATGATATCCTTTGGCGATTGTTTGGGTATGGAGATGTTACGAAGATCACGCGGTTCACTCGCTACGGATTGCTTATCACCGCGATTGTTACGTTTGTCATAATTCAGATCACGCCGAAGATCTATTTGATCTGGTATGCGCTCGGATCGATCATGGTGCCAGCGATTCTCTTCCCGCTAACATTAAGCTATTTCCCCAAATGGCGTCCCAGTCCCAAGGCTGCATTCTGGAGTACGGTGCTGGGACTCTCGGGATCGCTCACAGCTTACCTCCTTGGGGTAACTCGTGGCGATGCGGTCTCGCCTCAGTACTTGTGGGGAATGGAGCCGATGTATGCCGGGCTTGTATTCTCGATCGTGCCGCTGCTGATAGATCGGATGAATCGAAGAAGGAAAGGTTTGAAATCAGCCGTCAAATCTTTCTGACAATGAGGTACCAAGCTTCTTTAGCATTGCGGCAAGATCACGTTGTTCTTCAGGCGTGAGAACCTTCGCGATATTCGCGACATAACTCGCATGCTTGGGGAAGATCTCGCTAAACAGCCTTGTGCCTTCCGCACTCAAGCGTATCTCGATAGAGCGACGGTCATCTTTATTTGTTACCCGCTCAACCAGACCTTCACGCTGGAGATTATCCAACACCACGGTCATATTCCCACCGGAGACCAGCATCTTCTTGCAGAGCAGTCCGATGGTCATCGGGCCAAGATGTCCGATGGTTTCAAGCACAGCGAACTGCGGCTGTGTTAATCCATACGCAGAAATATCCTTGATGGTCAATTTGTTAAACGTCGTGAACGCGCGTGCCAGCTTCGTCCAAAGATCAAGCGCACGCCCGGCTTCGATGCCATATGCGGTCGATGTATCCACAAGATTTCAAACTCCAGTTGGTTAATGAGTTGAGCAGAGATTCCAATAGAGTGACAAAAAAGAGGCCGTCCAAGTTACACGGTGCCTCGGACGAAATACGGAATATTGCACTCTTCGGGTTTTGATTTTGCCTTCTGTTGCATTATATTGCGCTGTCCAAGTTCGAACGCCTTTAATTGACTGCAGCGCGTGTGACTATACCGCCTCCGCCACCTCAAGCCCCCAGTACCTTTGAAGATGTATTCAAAGCGGAGCTTTCCGATATTGCCGTTCGGCGAGATCGGTCCGAAACGAAGGAACAGGCGGATCCGTCGAACCTCGTAGGACTTGCGCTTTCCGGTGGTGGCATTCGCAGCGCGACTTTCTCGCTTGGGGTCCTGCAAGCCTTGCATCGTCTCAACCTCCTCGGTATCTTCGATTATCTCTCAACTGTTTCCGGTGGAGGATATACGGGCGGTTGGTGGAGCGCATGGCTCTCTCGAAAAGAGAACAAGTGGAAAGGACTCTTCCCGGATGAAGAAAAGATTGCCTATGAACGTTCTGCTTATTTTGGTAAGAAATCCGAACCCGGATTACGTGATCTGCCTGACAGCGCAGCTTCTGCGGGCAAGGATCCCATTCACCACCTTCGCCTTTTTTCGAATTATCTGACGCCTCGCAAAGGGCTGCTCAGTGCGGATACATGGCGGGCGACTGCTGTGATCTCCCGCAATCTCGTATTGACTTGGCTTGTTTTTGTTCCGATCCTCATTGCAGCACTTCTTGTTGGTCAGTTCTACTTCACGCTGCAACCTGAATCGAATATCGAGTTCACATTTCCGAAAGGAAGGACGCCATATTCTACCGAGTTCCTCAATCGCGACGCAGTGGCGCTCGCGAGTTTCAAAGACTCCATCGCATCGCAGATAAAACTTGCTCGCCGTGATTCGGCGAAGGCAGACAGCGAGAAATCGCGATTATACCACGCCAGGATCGTATCACTTAACACTGAGGACTCTCTCAATTATGTAAAGCGTGCTGGAAATTATTATTTGATTAACCGAGCCGAGTTTGCCCTTTGGCCTCTCCTGGCGATCTTCGGTTGGATCGTCATGCTGACGACCGCATGGATGCAATGTGTACGAGATAATGCCCCTCGTACGCGTCGTCGGATCCTCGGAGTCGCGCCAGCCACGGGCTTCGTTGTAGCTTTGTTGATTCTGTGGCTGTTCCGTCTGCAGGGCGTTGGCTTCTCCGCAATGTGGAAATACGTCCAACAGCACCCGTATCATATCGGCTTCGGCGCAACACTTTGGTTCATCATAGCGTATGGACTATTGATCAATGTGTTCAAGAAAAAACCTGACTTGCTTGATGCGAAGATTCAGGGACATTCGTTTAAGGAGATCCTTCGCAATCGCATCGTAAATAAGCATGCGACGTTGCTTGTGACATTTGCGATAACCTTCGTCGTGCTGCTCTTTGCCGGATTCGGCGGCTATATGATGCGCGTTATCATCGACCAAAGCAATCCCGAGGGATTGTTTGGGAAAGCCATTCTTCAGAATGGAGGTCCGCTAGCGATCCTTGCCTCGCTCGCAGCCGCGATCTATACTTCGGTTGTCGTTTCACCCAAGGGAGGATCCGACCATACAAAACAACAGGCGCCTTCTGGATTTCGCAATCTAATACTTCTCGTCGCTCCCACGCTGGTACTCCTGGTAATGCTGGCGGAGTCGTCATGGCTCACTACCAATCTGCTCGGAAGCATGGACAAGATGGACGCCACCGCTTACCACCTATTAACGCGACTTGCATTCGTTGGGATTTCTGTGCTGTTCTTTTATGCAGCGACGGAGATCGAATGGGAAGAGGGTACGGATGCTCGTCGTTGGCGATGGTCGCTGATTTCGGTTGCTCTTGTAATTGCAGCGGCCGCGATCTATTTGGCTTTGCAGAATCCGACAAAGAGAATCGACGATGACCTTGCCGCTTACTGGTTTGTCGTGGTTATCATGATCGGTGCGGGGCTGGTATATCGGGTAGTTCTGTACTATCCGACCGGTCTCAGTCCAACGCGTGTAAATCGGCCGCTTGCAAGAATGTCCCTTTGGTTAAAGGGTCATAAACCGATGTTTCTGGTTGGTTTGCTTTTGTTGGCCGCAGGTGTCAACGAATTGGTAGATCATTTGATCGATGTGTCACAGCGATATAGAGCTGATACCCCGGAGATCGCGCTCCTGAGCTGCGCAGGCCTTATCATCGTCCTCACGTTCATACTGTTCGAGATTCGCTATGCGCGCTCGAAGCGTAACGTTCGAACATTTGCGACGCTCGCTTTGCTCTATTCGCTCCTTACGCTCATGCAGATGCTTAGCTTTTTCGTCACCACGCCGAGTACACGGCTTTCATTAATGGCTTCGACCGTCACATTAATATCGCTCGCGATCTCGTTTGTTGCAGTCGTGGGGTGGATGATCGACCCGAATGCGATCTCGATTCATACATTCTACAAAGCAAGGCTGGTACGTGCCTATCTCGGTGCCTCCAATCGTGAGCGAGGTGATTCCCAGGAGGAGATATATGATGCTGTGCAAAATGACGACATTAATCTCAAAGACCTTGAGAACTGCAGCCAGGGAGGGCCGCTCCACCTGATCCAGACGACATTGAATCTGGTTGCGGGCAACGATCTTGCAACCGCGCAACGCCGTTCCGATTCCTTTCTCATGAGTAAGCGCTACTGCGGCTCAATGCGAACAGGGTATCGCAAGACCGATGAATACATGGCGGGGAAGCTGACGCTTGGTACGGCGGTCTCGACTTCTGGCGCTGCAGCTAGTCCGAATATGGGCTTCAAGACGCCGGGAAGTTCGCTTGTGATGCTCATGTCCTTGCTCAATATTCGTCTCGGCTATTGGGCGCCCACTCCCAACAAAGCTCACTGGAAATCGCCGCAGCCGAGACTGTGGCCGTATTATATGATCCGCGAACTGCTGAGTCAGACAAATGAGCAGACTACCTATTGTTATCTCACGGATGGAGGGCACTTTGATAATACAGGACTCTATCCGTTGATCCAGCGGGCTTGCAAGTTCATCGTGGTTTGCGATAATGGTGCGGATAGGGACCCACCTTCGTTTGACGATCTTGGAAACGCCATTCGTCGTGCTCGCATTGACTTCGGTGCCGAGTTCGACCTCGATCTAACGCCGCTCATTCCGGGTGCCGATGGAAACAACGCCCAACATTTTATCGTCGGCAAGATCACGTACTCCGAAGCGCATGTAACAGAATTGGGTTGGCGTAACACAGACCGCGATAGCAGGCAAGGTACGATCATCGTGATCAAACCATCGATGACGGCAAGCGAAAAGGTAGATGTTCTGCAGTACAAACGCGAGAACGATGCCTTCCCTGATAACTCGCTGCCAAATCAGTGGTTCGATGAAGCCGAATTCGAGAGCTATCGCAAGCTCGGAGATCGAAGCGTGATGCAAGCACTCGAAATTGCACAGAAGTACACTGTTGAGGCAACTGGATCGAATGCGCTAGAAGGGTATGATGCTGATCATATTAAAAACCTCTTTGGGTTACTCTCGAAGCTCTACGCTCGACCGAGTCAACTCTAACCGATCTTCTGGGCAGCGCCGCTGCTTTCTCTTTGCGCAGGAGTCAAGTGGGAACGTCCTCGTACAATATAAACAATTTTATTATATGCGTTAGTCTATCTTTATTCGAGAAATCAGCTCGGAAAGGAGCTAAGTCCTCGGTAGTTTGAGTTCGTTGTAACAAGCGTTGTCTTCCCCGTGTCACTCCTATGCGCTCCACTCCGCCTTTTTTGTGTTGGCTTCTGCTGCTGCTCACCGCGGGTTTGAGGTGTTGTAATCTTTCACATTCCATTCTATGAAAATCGTTGATACTCGGTCGTTCATGCGAAAGGCGTTTTTACGAAGCCTCTGGATCGGCATGACAATGCTCCTGGCAGGGGTTTATGTCATCTATCAAGCAAATGCCCATTCGAATGGGCAGAATATCGCTGGGCTTACTCAAAAAGGTGGCAACACTTCAGGATGTACATGTCATTGTGCGTCGGCGAATTCTTCCACCACGGTATCATTTTCTACGGCCGCAACGACGATCTATACTGGTCATTCGTATACGTACACTGTTACGGTTTCGAATTCGTCAGAATCTGGAGCGGGCGTCGAGGTAGCGGTTCAGCGAGGCACGCTCACTGCAGGAACAGGGTCGCAGGTCATCAATAATGAATTGACGCACAGTGCTGCAGCGACATCGCTGCCAGCAAGTTGGTCATTTACCTATACCGCTCCATCAACAAGCGGCACCGACACACTCTTTGGTACTGGTAACGCTGTGAATCTCGACGGAAGTAACGGCGGAGGCAACTGCACCGATGTTTGGAATTTCTCGCCGAAGTATGTGATCACAGTTGTCGATTTACCAGTGACGAAGGCGATCACTCTTAGCCGCAATTCGATTTCAATGGGGAATTTGCGCGTTGGCAGGACAAAGAAAGATACGATGCAGCTCCGTTCAACGAGCACGGCATCAATCACGGTTAACACGTCGCTTAAGACCGGTACTGCGTTCAGCCGCTATCCAACAACGAGCAGTCGCTCGATCGCCAATGGTACGCAGGAGATCGACACAATTTATTTTGCGCCCACAGGGCGCGGAAGTTACACCGATTCGCTCATCATTACATCTGATGTTGACGCGCCTGCCGATCAGCGCAAGGCCGTTTACCTCAATGGCACAGGTATCCAGGCCATCTATTCCGGCGGCAACACGCTGGCGTTTGCAAACTTGCGAACGAATCAGACAAAATTGAAGGGCTTCGTCTATTCGAATACGGGTGACGATACGCTGTTCATGCAGTCTCCTAGTATTTCCGGTAGCGGATTTGCCATCGCAACGCAGCCGACGAGGTTGGCGCTTCCTCCGGGCGTGACTGATTCGGTGGTAGTGCGATTCAGTCCAGTTGCAAAAACGACTTACAATGGCACGCTCACACTTAGCGCGCCTGGCTTTACGATTCCGACGGTAGCGTTGTCCGGTACTGGCATTGCTCCAACGATTGCTGTGACTTCTCCGACGAACATCGGTGGAGTCCGCGTCAACGCACAGACGCAAGGGAGTGTCATTATTCGCAACACGGGCACAGATTCCTTACACGTTTCGGGAGTTACGCTCTCGGGCAGCAACGCAGCACGATTTAGTATCTCAAACTTTTCGCCAGTGATCGCTCCAAGCGGACAGGGAGTAGTACTGATAAACTATTCTCCACTTGCTGAAAAATTCGACACTGCAAGCATCGCGATCGCAACTGATGATGCCGCGAATCCGACTTCGAACGTTACGGTCATCGCACAAGGGCTTGCTCCGCACATTGCTGTGCAGCCGGCAGATACGCTCGACTTTGGCAGCGTACGAATCAACGCAGCTCCTGCTTCGCGGGGTATTACGGTTCAAAACACAGGGACCGATGTGCTCAATCTTGCGAGCGCAGTCCCATTGCCTTCGCCGCCATTCTCACTCAAGTCAAAACCGTCGAGTGTGGATGTGGGAACAAGCGCGATCGTTTCAATTAACTTCGCACCAACGACTGTTGGCTCGTTCACCGGTTCGGTCGCGATTGCGAGCGACGATCTCAACAAACCCTCGACGGTGGTATATCTGAAGGGCGCGGGTATCAATAGCGCTCTCAACATTCCATCGAACGTTGATTTCCTGGGTGTTGCTACGCAAACTTCGCACGACACGATCATCACGCTCCAAAATACCGGCGCGGCTGGTGTCAATATTCTTAAGTATACACTGACGGATGCGAGCGGTGTCTTTAGTGTGAAGGACTCGGTCAGTCATACCATCGCAGGTAACTCGAGCATTCATGTCACGCTTTCGTTCAAGCCGACTGCAGCCCAAAACTACTCTGGTACGCTCACGCTGACGACGGATGATCCGAACGCACATACATTGACGATCGGACTCGCAGGACATGGTTTGGAGGGAGCACTGAGCATCTCGCCCGCCAGCCTCGATTTTGGCACTGTTGATTCGGGGAAGACTGTAACCTCGCCGGTAGACATTACAAATACCGGGACAGCAGGGGTGACGATTCAGTCTGTGGCGATTACAGGCGCAAATGCGAGTATGTTTGGCGTGAAGTCAACATTGCCTGCACTGCCGGCGACCTTGCAAACCGCAGGGAAACTGAATGTTGTGGTCTCATTCGATCCACCTGGAGCAGGCCAATTTTCAGCGAAACTTACGATCTCAAAGAGTGACGGTAAGACGACGGATGTCACACTTCACGGAGTCGGCAGATCAGTCGGACCAATCCTACCGGATACGACAAACCTTCAGCTCGTTTCGGCTTCGACAGAGAACATAGTGATCACGCTGAAATCAGATGGTGCAAAATCGTGGATCTCGAAGATTACGAATAATTCGGGGCATCGAGTGAAGATCGATGGTGTCGGGCTTATGAGCGGCACTCATTATTCTGAGACTCTCACGTCTCCGGATTCAACGATTCCATTCTTACTGGCTGATCAGGCTTCGATCTATGTTCGCATTTCATTGCTCGAGTCTCAGGCTGGTACGTATCTCGACACACTTGTCGTCATGAGTGAGCAGGGGATTACAAGTACGCTTTATCCGATCACAGGAACACTTACTACTTCAGGCGTCGCATCGCTTCAGCCAAAGAGCTTCTCGATCACAGCGAACCCGAATCCAACGCACGGTCAGATTGCATTCAACTTTGAAGGCATTCGTTTAGCCGATGCGCAAGTGCTCGATCTCATGGGACGGGTTGTCGCCGAGGCACACAGCGTCACGGGGCAGTGGATTTGGAATGGACGCAACGCTTCAGGCGAGGCCGCACCGAACGGAATTTACATCGTTCGTACAAGTGGGAAATCGTTTGCTGGAGAATCGATTACCGCATCCGCGCGCATTATTGTGCAGCATTGAGTCATTTGCTTCAAAAGGCCGCCAGTTTGGCGGCCTTTTGTTTTAAGCTTGGGTGTAATTTCAACCCAGGATGGCGTTCTTGATTTGCTCGGGCACTCAAAGGCTGGTGTAAATATTGGTGTATCCTAAGCGCAGGAATCTGTGTCTTAACAAGTAGTTTGTGCTTTTCTGTATCATTCATGAAATTGTTTACTATTTATAGATCTCGCTCTTTCTGGATCGCAGCTTGTTTTGTTTTGAGTGTGTTTTATGTGACATTCAAGGCCTCGAGCTATCCTGGCGGGATAATTCAAACGACGAATCGTCCCGGAGATAACATTCAGGGATGTACCTGTCATTGTCCGCAGTCGGATAATGCAACTCAAGTATCCTTCAGTCCTGTCGTTCTCGATACGACCTTCGTTCAGGGCGGCACTTATCAGTTTCAGGTTAAGGTCTCCAACGCGTCAGAATTGCTTGCAGGTGTGAACGTCTCTGTGTGGAAGGGAACATTGACCACCATCAAAAATGACGGACTCGGCTCAAATTCGGGACAGCTTTATCAGAATGGTCCGAAGGTGCTTAACTCGGGATCAGCAACTTGGTTGTTTAACTATAAAGCTCCGATCGGCGCAACCACTGACACACTCTACGCAACGGGCAACGCAGTAAATGGCGATGGAAGCTCTGGTAGTGATTGCTCTGATCTCTGGAATTGGGCACCAAAGTACATCCTCAAACTTGCGCCGGCTCGTGGTGTCGAACCAAGCATTGATGTTGCACAGGCACTCAGCATCTCGCCAAACCCAAGCAATCGGCAAGCGAATCTTTCCATCTCCGTCGATCGTCATCAGGAATCCACGATAGAAGTTTATGATGTAGCTGGACGCCGTCGTTCATCTGCTTCAGTGACACTTGATCGCGGGAGCAATGATGTAAGCGTTGCTACTAACGCTCTGCCGAACGGCATCTACTTCGTAAAGGTCCGTTCCGGCTCTTCGCTCATTGCGTCGTCTAAATTGATTGTTCAGCATTAGAAAGGAATGTCCGGTCGAACTCTGACCGGACATTCTTGATCTCTTTAATCCTCTCCTCAATCATTGAACCACGTATGGGTGAACACCAGGCGGTTCATCGCGTTTAGCGGGAAGTCTTTCACATCGGGTTGAAGGATGTGATAATCTTCATCGTAGTAGATGACGAGCATTGGAGCATCGTGCATTGCGATACTCTCGGCCTCCGCCCAGATTCTGTTGACCTCAGCACGGTCCGTCGCCGCAATTGCGGCTTCATAGCGTTTATCAAATTCGGGGTTGCTGTAGCGAGTTGAGTTGATCGAACTCGGCCCGGTTGCCGGAATATTTTTTCCATAAAGCAGATTCAGGAAATTCTGCGGATCCGGATAATCTGCGATCCATCCCAATCGAAAGAACTTTGCCTTTCCTTCGTCGATCATCGCTGTGTGCTGTGCCCATTCGACCTGATGCAGACCGATCTTTATCCCAAGATTTGATTGCAACTGCGACTGGATCGCCTGTGCGACGTCTTCATTTCGCCCGCCGCCCGTGTTGTATTGCAGCGTAAGATCGGGAAGCTGACCCTTCAGTTCTTTCTTTGCCAATTCGAGTTCGGCCTTCGCGGAATCAAGATTGAATGTGAAACCTGTCACCGTCTTAAACGGATAGCCTGGCATCGATGGCGGTACGATACCATGCTCTCCAGGCTCTGCAGCCTGCCCTTGCAACACGTACTTGATGATCTTGTTGCGATCGATGGCAAACGCAAACGCGCGGCGTAAGTGAACGTTTGAAACTCCATCGCGCGTATTGAAGCCGTAAAATTGGCTGGCGATCGCGGGAATATGCAACACCTGATACTTGGCGTACTTGCCCTTGGCGTGCTTATTCTCATCGACGACATCTTTATAGAATTCACTTGGAATGCGGTAAACATGGTCAAGTGAATTCTGCTCGAGGCTTAGCAACTCCGCCTTCGTTTCTTTCATGAAGCTGTACTTGATCGAGTCGAGATAGGGAAGTTGATTGCCCTCTGCGTCATGCTCCCAATAGTGTGGGTTTCGCTTAACCATGCAGTACTGACCTTCTTTGTACTCGACAAACTGGAATGGTCCGGTACCGACACCGTGATGTGCATAGTCCTTCCCGTATTTTTCGATCGCTTCGTGTGGGTAGATATAAGCGCAGCCAAGCATCGGGTAATAATAGAATGGCGAGAACGGCCTGACGAGCGTCACGACAAACGTCGTATCATTCGGTGCTTTCAGACCTACAACGCCACCAGCAAGCGTCGCCCCGCTCTTAAAGTATTCGTTGGCTCCGGCGATCACCTGAAAATAGGGGAGTGCAAGCGTATTCGTGCTGGGATCGAGTGCACGCGACCAGCAGTAGACAACGTCCTGCGCCACGAACTTCCTGCCCTTGCTATTTGCGAAGCAGGGATCATCATGGTAATAGACGTCCGAGCGTAAGTGATAGGTGTATGTCAATCCGTCTGCCGATACTTCGGGGATCTGCGAAAGACAGGGGATCACATTCAAGTTCTGATCGAATTCCAGCAAGCCATTGTAAAGACTTTCAGAGATATGCGAGCTTGTTTCGTCGTTATTCTGCGGAGGATCGACCGAGCGAAGATCTCCGGTTTCGTTGGTGTAGAAGGTCCCACCAAGTTTTTTGCCGCCTTTGCCTTCGCGAAGCGTGTGTGTCGCGCTCTTTTTTCCACACGAAGTCAGTAGCAGTAAAGCGAGTAGCCCGAGAGAAACAATTCGATTCATATCAAATAGATTGATGGTGCGTTCAGAATGCCAAGGATATACATGCTCGGCAAATGCAAAGTTCGGTTACTGAACGCTTGTGACGATGGCGTCGGCTTCGATTTCGAGCAGGATGTTATCCGCGATCAGTCGCTGAACTTCGACCATCGTCGTAGCAGGGAGGATGTTAGAGAATACCTCTGCATGCGCACGGCCAATCTCCCGCCACTGTGAGATGTCCGTTACGAAGATTCGGGTTCGCACCACGTCTCGCATTTGAGCGCCGCATTGCCTTAGCGCTGTCTCGATATTCTTGAGGATCTGCACTGTTTGTGCGAAGGGGTCTCCAATTCCAACGATTGAACCGTTCTCATCCGTCGCGGTTGTTCCAGAAACATAAACGTGGTCTCCCAGGCGAACTGCTCGGGAATATCCGACGATTGGCTCCCAGGGTGTATTCGAGGAGATATTCTTACGATCCATTCCAATTGCTATTGTGAACGAAAATACATGAAACTTCCCTTGCCAACAGCCTTTCAAAGGCCCGATCTTTGCGACGTGCCAGTCTCGGACAATGAAGTAGACATTATCACGATCTTGAATCTCATGCGTAGCTTCAAACAGCCATTTCTCTTACTCGCATTCACACTCGTCGCATTTATTGTGACTGCAATCCCCGCCAGGGCACAAGTAGGCTTTAAGATTGGCTTGCTGGGTGGTGAAGATTTCGCCGGAAGCCAGACAATGCCTTCTCCGTTTCCAAATTCCACCGCGCAGGGTGCGACTGGTTATGTCTTTGGCCTTGCCTACGAACAATCGCTCTTTGGGCCGCTTTCAATCTTGTCAGAGATGTTTGTAGTCCAGCGTACTTTTAAGGATGCCACGACATTTCCGAGTGGTTCGCCGAATCAAGGCAACGCTGAGTCCTGGATTCAAAAGCTGACGTATTTGCAGACCCCGATATTACTAAAGATAACGCCAGCTGATTGGGTGGTGGCACCATTCGTCTTTATTGGACCGAATATCGGTTTTAAGCTCTCTGCTACTACGGTTACTGATACTTCCGGGGTACCCACAACGTACGATCAGAATTCGCTCTTTAATTTCATCGATCTCGGACTTGACGTGGGCGGTGGCCTTCAGGCAAAGATCTTACCTATCATGTGGCTATTCGCCGATGTCCGGTATACATTCGGACTAGTTGATGTGTACAATAGCGTCACTACTTCGAACGCTGGCAACCCTAAAGCTCGAGACGTCAAGTGGACCGGTGGAGTAATGGTTGGGTTCTAAGTGAATGCGGAAATTTGGATGGGGAAGGGCGGGCATTGCCCGCCCTTTTGGTTGGTAATCGCTTGAATTGCAAATCAGACGAGGTCAAAGAGCAGAAATTCACTCTCGGGAGCAACTCCTTCGATCGTGATTTCGGGTTCGGCTTCCAACGCAACGCCATCGCCGGCGGCGACCTTCGTGCCATTGATCTTCGCCTCTCCCCGCGCCATTTGCAACCAGCCGTGACGGCCATCTTTGAATGAGTGCTTCACCTGTTTATCTTTCGACAACAGGCTCGAATAGAGTTGGGCATTCTGATGGATCGTTACTAATCCGCCAGCACCTTCAGGCCCAGCGAGTAATTGTAGGGCGTTGAGCCTGTCTTCTCGGGGAAGCGATTTTTGCTCATAGCTCGGCTTCACGCCTTTCTTGTCCGGAAAAAGCCAAATCTGTAACAGGTGTGTAGGATTCGTTTTCGAAGGATTCGATTCACTGTGATAGACCCCTGTCCCTGCGGACATGCGTTGTATCTCACCTGGATAGATAATCCCTCCATTACCCATGCTATCTTTATGTTCGATAGCGCCTTCCAGGATATAGGTGATGATTTCCATATCCTGATGCGGGTGCATACCGAATTCGCCACCGGGTGCGATCGTGTCTTCATTGATCACGCGTAAATGGCGAAAGCCCATTCGCCGGGGATCATAATAATCGCTGAATGAGAATGAGTAATTAGTGTCGAGCCAGCCGTGATTGGCATGTCCGCGCTCGTTCGATTTTAATACCTGCATCATAAAATTTGCCCTCCGTTGTACTTACAACAAAACCGTAGTTCCCGAGGCTCGTTTCTGAAAGATCAAGTAATCGATGCTCCACATTCCGGGGCCAATCAGCAATATGGCGAGTGACATGATGGCAAAGGAGAGCGGATCTTCGACTGCGAAAAAGCCTTTGCTCAAATGCATTGACGCTGCTACCAGCATATTGATCAGCATAAAGACTGACGCAATTCTCGTCAGGAATCCAAACGCGATCATCAAGCCGCCGAAGCACTCAGTATAGACCGAAAGATAAGTCAACCAGCCCGGTATTCCGGAGGTCGCCTGGCCGGCCAGTGCGCTATCAATGCCCTTGCCACCGAAGATGCCGAATAACTTTTGAGCGCCGTGGGCAAAAAGCCAGATCCCGAGCATGAGTCGCAGAATGAGGACGGCTGCGTCAGTAAGGCGTGTGGTCCGGGAGGTCATGATTTGCATTTGTGTCGTCAATGTTGGGTTTTTTCAGCATGATAAAACGTTGCTTCAGCGAAATAGTTGTTTTAACGAAGACCACAATTGTGCCACGATTCCGAGGAGGAACACTCCGGCTAGTTGCCGAACGGAAGTTTGCACAGACTCCTTTTGTACTTGCCAAGATTCACCCTTCAGACCAATGACGATGAAACGAGTTTTCTGGATCGCCTTTCTCGTTGTTCTAAATCAGTTCGTTGCGCCTAAACTCTATGCTCAGCTCTCACCGCAAGACGGAGAGCGCGAATGGCGAGCTGGTGAGGAAATGCGGCGGCGGGCGATCACACTGCAGCAGGAAAGCCATCTGAGCCCGGATGACATGCTAAGTCAATGGCGTAGCCAGCATCAGCCATCAAAAGGGCTTGAGATTCAAAGCTCCTCCATCCAATTTCGCTGGGAGTATCTCGGACCCAAGAATCAATCGGGCCATGTACAAACCATCCAGATGATTCCAGGAAGCGCAGAGATCATTGCCGGAGCCTCGGGCGGAGGCGTTTGGCGTCTCGGAAGGGATTCTATCTGGAAGGTGAAGACCGATTCGTTTCCGTCGCTTAAAATGAGTTCCTCCGCGGTGGCGCCAAGCAAACCAGCGATGATCGCAATGGGGACGCGCGAAGGCTTTGTTTATGTTTCGACCGATAGCGGCAATACCTGGCACGTTACACAACATGCTCCTGGTGCGAACGTCCTCGCACTTGCATTTCATCCGCAAACTCCAACGACAGTGTACGCGGCTACTGACGATGGTCTGAAGATTTCTACTGACCAGGGTAACAACTGGAAAAATCTTGCCCCGGGCCGCGCCCGATCGGTTCTTATCGATCCCGGTAATCCGAATGTTATTTATTACGGCCAGATGGATTGGACGTGGCCCTATTCACGTGAGAGCGTGATGAAATCAGTCGATGCGGGGAAGACCTTCAAAGTAGTGTTCTCCCAACCACAAGGTTATTGGTCAGATGTGCTGCTTATGATGTGCAAAGCCCATCCTGAAGTATTGTGGCTCGGTACAGATTCTGCGCGCGTTTATTATCGCTCTTCCGATGCCGGTTTGAATTGGCAGCAATGCGCGACCGCTCCAGTCGCAGACAGTTATTATGCAGGGTTCTGGTGCTGCGCCGCTGATCCATCCGATCCTCTCACAGCTTTTGCCGGCGGCCCAGGCTTATTCCGAACGCAGGACGGAGGAGCAACATGGCTTCGAGTGGATAAGAATGTCCATGCCGACTTTCACACGCTTGCATTTCCAGGCGGGAAACGCGCCGTGCTTGGTTGCGATGGTGGAGTTTATGTGACGGACAATTACACTCTGGCCGATCCGGTATGGAGATATCAAAGCACTGGACTCATCACACTAGAAGCGTACAACGTCGCTGCTACTCCAACTGGTGAAGACACGCTCGTCGCCGGCAATCAGGACAACGGCTATGCGAAGTACACCTCTGATCCGACAAACTGGAGGATCATTGGCGGCGATGGTTTTGTGACTCTCTATGATCCAGGTGATCCTCTCCAATTCTATCATGAATACACCAACATGAATCTTCATCGCGCCGACGATGGATTTAATTGGTGGAGTACGAAGATCATGAATGGGCTTTCAACAACAACCGATTTCTATACTGGTATCGTCAACGAGCCTGTTGACTGGTATGGTCAGGCTGTTGCGGTTGATCCGAGCACTCCTCATACCTTATACTGCGGTACGGATTCGCTCTTCAAGACGAACAACAGCGGAGATCTATGGACACTTCTTGCTAATCGTCGTTTTTCTCGAGGTAGTTACATCTCAAGCATCTCGGTCGCACCAAGCGATCCAAGCACGATCTATGTCGGTTCCAATGACGGGCTTCTCTCGAACACGCATGATGGAGGGGTGACATGGGACACCGCATCACTCGCACAGTTCAATCAACAAACGGGCAGGATCTATTCAATAGCCTGCGATCCGCAGGACGCGAGGAAAGCATATCTTTCGATGCAAGTCGGATCAGGTGGAACTCCGCTCTATCGGACACTTGATGGTGGGCACACCTGGCTGAAGATCACACAAGGATTGACAAATACAAGCACGAGTAAGATTCTTGTAGATCCAAACGCATCGCAAAGGCTCTATGTCGGGACAACTACGGGAGTCTTCACCTCCAATGATAACGGAACATCGTGGTCGATGTTGAGTGGCCTGCCATCGGTTCAGGTCGTTGATCTTGCTTGGCAGAATCTAGGGGGGGAGCATTGCCTGCTTGTCGGTTCGTATGGGCGGGGGATTATTCGGGGACATGTGCAGCATTCGATCAGCAAGGTAGATTTTCTGGATGTTGGAAAAGTTCGAGTCGGACAGCACCAGGACTTCATGATTCAATCAGTTATCACAAATACTGGCGAGTCAAGTATTACGATCAAGTCGTTGACGTTAACCGATCCGAGTTTCGAGATCATCAGCAACGCTGGACCGATTACGATTTCTCCGCATGTGAGTTATTCGATGTCACTGCGATTCTCGCCTCTGCTTTCGAAGAGTTACGCTGCTACGATTCAGGCTGATTTCACAGATGGTACCAGCGAGACAATTACACGCTTGGTCGGGCTAGGCTCGATGCCTACTCTGCAGGCCGTTTCAAAGATCGAGTTCGGAATTGTGCCGATTTCTGGATTCAGAGATACCACGATCTCGCTAACGGCACAAGGTTTTATCTCTACGCTAGACACTCTTCATCTCGCGAAGCTCGCGATCGAAGGATCGGCAAAAAATACATTTTTAATCCAAAGTGATAGCATCGCCGCCTTCATCACTTCGTCGCAACCCTATAATCTCAGGATCAGATGTTTACCTCAGAACCTTGGCGCGCTTTCAGCTCGACTGGTCTTCGTAACAGATGGCAATCCTGGGCACGACACGATCCCTCTGCTTGCGAACGCTTCACAAGCAGTTGCTGGGGCAGGGACGCTTTCCGGGATCAACTGTTCGATTTCGCCGGATCCTGTTCGGACGAATGCAACTATCAGCATAGGTGCGGGAAGTGAACTCGACGGTGAGCATTTCACGATGGAGATTCATGACGCAGCAGGCCGATTCATTGAGTCCCCTGGGAATGGGATCTTTGCTCAACATCTTCAGATTCAGTTCAGCACTACGGGGTTGGCGAGCGGGACTTATCAGATGGTCATAACTAGCAGGCGTGGTGTTGCAGTCCAGCGTTTCGTTGTATCAAAGTAACTAAGGCCTTCGGGGGTTGAAAGGCACCTTCCTGGCGGTTGGATACGCGAGAAATCAATAAACTGGTGAGTTTTTAGCTTGCCTCCCATTTTTCTCCGTATTTTTAGAGATATTGAATTACGGCGCTCCCCAAGAGCTGCCTTTTGCCGAACGGCATCAAAACTCACGTTTTCACCGCAACACTAGACGAATGCAAGAACTCTGGTTGATTCTGGGTATAAGTATTTTTGCGCTGGCCTTCGCGGCGTTCTATCTGATTCCGAATGTACTCAAGCGCGACACGGGTACGCCGGCAATGCGGCGTATCTCCGATGCGATCAAGGAGGGTGCAGAGGCATTCCTTCGTCGTCAGAACAAGACGATCGTATTGCTCGCGATCCTTGTCGCAGCTCTTATCTTCCTGATCTATGGCTTCGTTCGGAGTCATAATGCGAATGATCCAGTCGATAGTACCCAGACGCTTGCATTCTGGACGACACTAAGCTTTATTCTTGGAGCGCTCTGTTCGGTCGCATCTGGTTATATCGGAATGTGGGTCTCAATCCGCACAAACATTCGTACCGCAGCAGCAGCAACAAAGAGTCTTAACGGAGCACTTCAGACGGCGCTTCGTGGAGGCGCGGTTTCAGGGCTCTTCGTCGTATCGCTATCATTGCTCGGCGTGGCCGGGCTTTTTGCATTAGTGAAAGCTACAGGTGTTGTTTCGGACATCGCAAAGATCCCGCTGCTTATCGGCGGATACGGATTCGGTGCTTCATTCGTCGCACTCTTCGCGCAGTTGGGCGGAGGTATTTATACAAAGGCCGCCGACGTCGGTGCGGATCTCGTTGGCAAGGTTGAAGCCGGAATTCCTGAAGACGATCCTCGCAATCCCGCCGTGATCGCCGATCTCGTTGGTGATAATGTTGGCGATTGCGCAGGCCGTGGTGCTGACTTGTTTGAGTCGACTGCCGCCGAGAACATCGGAGCGATGATCCTCGCATCCGCGCTTTTCGTTGCAAACCCTGGCGCGTTCAAGGCAGACATTATTGGCATTCTCTTATTCCCACTTGTTGCTCGCGCATTCGGACTTATCGCCTCCATCATCGGCATCATGTCTGTACGTACGAAGGAGACGGAAGATCCGATGAAGGCGCTCAATCGCGGTTATTACATCACATCGGTCCTTGCCGCAATAGGGTTTGGAATTGCATCGTACTGGCTGCTTGCACCTGCCGATCCGAACGGCGCACTCGCAAATGCCTGGATCAATTTCTTCATTTGCGGACTGATCGGACTCACAACTGCGCTCGCGTTCGTATTCATCACGCAGTACTACACAGAATACCGGTTCCGTCCTGTTCAGAGTATCGCCGAAGCTTCGCAGACTGGTCCAGCCACGAACATTATCGCTGGTATGGCAGTCGGATTTGAGAACGTCGCTGTTCCGGTCCTTGTCATTGGCGCTGCGATTATTGGCTCGTATTATGTCGGCGCTGCCAGCGGTCTTAAGGAGGCTGGACTCTTTGGAACAGCCGTGGCGACAATGGGCATGCTCGGAACCGCTGCCTATATTCTGGCAATGGACACGTTCGGACCGATCACTGATAATGCTGGCGGAATCGTCGAGATGTCGCAGCAGCCGGATGAGATCCGCGAGAAGACCGATCGCCTCGATGCGGTTGGTAATACGACGAAGGCTCTCACCAAGGGTTATGCAGTCGGCTCAGCTGCTCTCGCAGCATTCCTGCTCTTTAGTGCGTATCTCGATGAGCTGAAGAATTACGGTCTGAAGCTTGATGCCGTTGATCTGACGAAGCCGGAAGTGTTCGTCGGTGCTTTGATAGGTGGTGGACTTGTATTCCTCTTCACTGCAATGGCAATCAAAGCCGTGGGTCGTGCTGCATTCGCGGTTATTAAGGACGTCCGCGATCAGTTCAGAGAGAAGCCGGGTATCCTGCTTGGTACCGATCAGCCAAACTATGGCCGCACAGTTGATATTGTTACGCGTGCAGCTCTTAAGGAGATGGTGTTGCCTGGTATCCTCGTGATCGCTACACCGATTGGTGTAGGGCTCGTATTCAAGTGGCTCTTCCACGCACGCGGTGGGGAAGTCGGAGTAGGCGCGATTCAGGCTGTAGTTCTAGATTCAAGTCATCGACTTGCATCCGGCGGTGAAGTTGTCGCGGGCTTCCTTATGGTCGCTACGATCGTCGGCATTCTCGTTGCACTCATGCTCAACAACGGCGGTGGTGCGTGGGATAACGCAAAGAAGTTTATCGAGATGGGTAATTACGGTGGCAAGGGTTCTGAAGCTCACAAAGCCGCTGTCGTTGGTGACACCGTTGGCGATCCGTTTAAGGATACTGCTGGACCGTCGCTGCATGTGTTGATCAAACTCTTAAGTACGATCACGCTGGTTCTCGCGCCACTATTCATCTAAGTTCGAAGTTCAAGAGGGTGGATGAATCGCTATTGCGATTCATCCACCTTTTCATTTTGATTAGTGCCATTCATGAAGCTCCTCCTTGCTCTTACCCTTTGTTTCACTCTTTTCAGTCATTCAATAGGTTACGCTCAGGCCAGCGATCCACGCGCCATCACGGCGAAGAAAGAAGCCAACCGCTTCACGTCGGCGCTCCTGAGAAAGGACTATCCAGCGTTTGTTGATTTGCTCTTTAAGCCCTTCGTTGATTCGATGGGTGGTAGGACTCGGTTTGTGGAGAAGGTAGGCGAGAGTATGCGCCGTGCGGCAGATGCGGGCGATTATCCCGCGAGCTTCGCTGTCAACGATGCGGTCGAATTGGTGGCAATCGGCAATCATATTGCGGTCACACTGCCGTTTGTTTTGTCACTTCACGAGCACAAAAAGACCGCACTATCGCTGAACAACGGATTCCTCATCGGTGTCTCGCTGAACGCAGGCCAGACTTGGGGCTTCCTTGATGCGACCAATATGCGGCCCGAGGACCTAATGGCTCTCCTCCCGGAATTTTCGAATAGCAAACTCTTTCCGCCGACCGGAGCACCTAAGCATTAAGCTCTTTTGAATTCATTGATCCTATAGGTAACATAAGTCCTATAAGACCCATCGCTAAGCTCCGGATCTGTGCCTGCCGGAACTGCCACCTCGCGCTTGCCGTTTAGCCCCTTCTAATCCAGATTTCCTGCTCGCAAAGGCCAATAAAAGGCACATTGTGGGCTACGCAGGGCGGAGGAACGAGTCGCGGGTGTGAAAGCCCGGAAACTCCGGCCGCAGTATCCAGAGGAACAAACTATACAATGGCACAGGCAGAAGAGACACGCTACGAATCAACATTCATTATCAAAGGCAGCCTTGAGGAAGATGCGCAGAACGCAATCATCTCAAAAGTTGAGGACTCCGTCACGAAAAACGGTGGTACGCTGATCGAGACCGAACGCTGGGGTCGCCGCAAGCTTGCTTACCCGATCGAGAAAGAAGACCACGCGATCTACGTGTCGCTCCATTTCCGTGCTGCCGGTCCCGTCATCGCAAAGCTCGAGCGTGTCTATCAGCTTGATGAAAGTGTCGTTCGTTGGCTTACCCTTGTCATGCCAGACGAGAACTTCAAGATGCGCGCCGCGATGAAAAAACGCGTTCAGGATGTTACCGCCCGTCGCGCACTCGATGCCGCAAACGCGCTCCAGGCCGAAGAAGCTGCTGCCGCAGGCCGCATCCGCGTTCCGAAGGAAGAGATCGCCGAAGAAGTCATTTAAGACTTTTTCTGGTGAAGATACGCTGGATGAACTCCAGCATACTCTTCGCGCACTCGGACAGATTGTGATTCCTATTTATTAACGCACCAGAACTATGAAAGTAATTCTACGCAAGGAAGTTGAGAAGCTTGGCAGAGCTGGCGAGGCCGTAGTGGTCCGCGACGGTTTTGCCCGCAACTTCCTTGTGCCTCGTGGGCTTGCCTACGTGGCTACCGAAGGTGCGCTGCGTCGTATCGAAGAAGAAATGAAGCAGCGTTCGCGAGTAGTTGCTCGTGAGAAGGTTGATGCCGAAGATTTTGCGAAGCGTCTCGGCGATGTGTCGGTCACGATCCCGATGAAAGTCGGTGAAGAGGACCGCCTCTATGGCTCTGTCACTTCGCAGATGGTCTCGGATAATCTTGGCAATCAAGGTTATGCGATCGACCGTCGCTCGATCGTGCTCGATGAGCCGATCCGCACACTTGGATCCCATGATGTCGCCGTCAAGCTCAAGCACGGCGTACAGGGCAAAGTGCGCGTGAACGTCATCGCCCAATAAAAGCGGAGCTTTGAAGAGAGGCGGGCATCAATCCCGCCTCTTTTATTTTAGGGACAAGACAATTCTGGTAAACTGCGGATCCTAACCGTTCGAGCGATGCAATCAGAACATCGAAATAGAATTCTCAAAGCACAAAGCGAGATGCAGCATCGCGGAGTCTCGCGTTTGTTCATCGGTCCTGGCTCGAATCTCTTTTACCTAACCGGCATTCGCGCGATCATCAGTGAGCGCATCTATCTGTTCCAACTTCCCGCAACAGGAAAAGCCTCGCTGCTTCTTCCTACGTTTGAGCGCCTCGGAGCGGAGGATTCGGGTATTGAAGCAGAAATCATCGAGTGGTCTGACGCAACTGGTCCTGCTGCTGCCACCAAAGCTTTTGTTGCGGATACATCTTCGGGTACCGTCGCTGTTGACGATCAGCTCTGGAGTGCCTTCCTGCTTGATCTCCAAGCATTAGCTCTCAAGGCGACCTGGTCCAAAGCAAGCGTGATCATGCAGCAACTTCGATCGCGCAAGTCTGAGGCTGAGATCAACCTTATGAAGGAAGCCGCCGCGATCGCCGACAAAACATTTTCCGAACTGACGCAGCAGAAATTCGCTGGAAGAAAAGAGAGCGAGATCGCAGCAGAGATCCAACGGTTGTTGCTCGTGCATGGGCAGGAGCAAATGCAATTTGGCATTGTAGGCTCTGGGCCAAATGGAGCAAAGCCTCATCATGAAGCCGGCGATCGAGTCATCCAGCCTGGCGACAGCATCGTGCTTGATTTTGGCGGCACGTACAAAGGTTATCAAAGCGACATGACCCGAATGGTCGTCGTAAAAGGTGGATCGCTTGATTCGGAATACGAGCGAGTACATGAAATTGTGAATGAGGCGAACGCTGCTGCACATGCAGCAGTGAAAGTTGGTGCTGCATGTGAAGATATTGACCGTGCAGCTCGCAAGGTTATCGCTGACGCAGGCTATGGCGACTACTTTACGCACCGCACGGGTCATGGTATCGGAATTGACGTCCACGAGCATCCCTACATCCGTCAAGGCAATCAGGAAGCGCTCGACGAGGGGATGGCCTTCTCTATCGAGCCCGGAGTTTATCTGCCCGGTAGATTCGGTGTTCGCATCGAGGACATTGCAATCTGTCGCAGCCACGGCAGCGAAAATATCAATCTCACCCCACATTCCGTCACATTTGTTCAGTAACCGACACCTGTCAGACGCGTATTGTAAGTGAAGCTTAATGCAGAGTTTGTCACGAGTGTCAGTCGCTGGGGAGATCTTCGGGCGGAAGGCCGTCCGGAAATCGCGCTTTTGGGTCGTTCGAATGTAGGGAAGTCGTCGCTCATCAATGCGTTAACTGAGCGGCGAAATCTTGCGAAGACTAGTTCAACACCAGGAAAAACGCAACTGCTCAATTACTTTCGAATCGACGACGCGTTCTATCTTGTTGACATGCCAGGCTACGGTTATGCGAAAGCTGCTAAGACATCACGCATCGAATGGGCAAAGTTGTCTCAGGATTACCTGAAGAAAAGTGAAAATCTCCGGCTGGTGCTTCTTCTCATCGATAGCAGACACCCCGGTATTGCTTCCGACGACGCGGCGATCGAGTGGCTTTCGGAGGCTGGGATACCGACGTATGTGGCGCTGACGAAAATTGACAAGATCAAACAGCAGGAAGCCGCTGCTCACGAGAAGCACCTGCGTCAACACCACCCTGAACTAGCCGGGATATTCCGCACTTCAAGCGAGACGGGTAGGGGAGTTAAGCAATTGCGAAGTTTTGTCGGCTCGCAGGAGTGGGTAAGCTTTCAGACAAACCCGACGCATACGATTTAGCTCGGATTTTGTTACAAGTTTGAAAAAATGAGTTATTTTGCAGGTCTTGGATATGTCACGAGGCGTACTGAGGCTGATATCCTTTTTCTTCCGTTTGTGAACCACCCAGTAATGAACATGAGAACTCGGTTACTTTCGATTTTTTCCTTCTTCCTTCTCTTTATTGGTTCTGATGTAATGGCTCAACAGGGCCTACGCGCCTCCGCCCCAGCGACTGGAATTGGGCGTGCAGCCAATGCTGAGACGATCTCGGCAATCGGACGGCACTTGGAGCAGGTGTTGAACACGAAGGACAACCGCTTACCCGAGTCAATCGCGATTCCGGGAGCTGTCTTTATCGGAGTTTCTACAAAGTATCACGTTCAGACCAATCATGGAGGGCTTCACAATATCCAGGTGGATCCATTAAATCCACAGCGAATCCATGCTGTGGTGATGGCAGCTCCAAATATCGGTGTTGCGGATACTGTGGGCGGTGCGTACCCGACTCGAAACATATTTTACGTATTCAGTAATGATGGTGGTGTTACGTGGTCAGCGCCAAAAGCCATTTCGTCGGTTCGCGCTGGTTTTCCGGACATGATTCTGTACAAAAGGGGAGCGAACTATGTGCCTATCATCGGTGCACACCGTTACGCGGCTGCCTCTGCAACTGATTTCATATGCGCACTCTATGTTGAAATGGGTGATCCCGGAGCTGGTAATTTCAAGGAGACCTTAACAGACCGCAAGGCAACAGTTACCACTGGACTACGAGACATTCTCTGGCCAAGCATCGCGGTTTCGCCGGACAATCAGACTGTCTACATGGCAGCCTCGTTGAATGAGACGAACGCTGAACAGCATGATGGCAAGTTCACCTTCTATCCCTCGGAGATCGGATCCTTCACATTGGATGCAACAGGCAGCGCGACATGGAACGGATGGAAGACTGGCCCGAACGGTCCAGGTGGAACCGAAGGACGGACTTCTGGTGGTGAATATGTTCTACGCGTATCCCCCACAGGGAAGCTTGGCCTAGCTTGGGACAACTACGATTTCAACACTCCGGACCTCGGTCTCTATTTTGCTGAGTCAAAAGACGCTGGGGCAACCTGGGTTTCTAATTATCAGCCCATTTGGAGCACGCTCAGCACTTCTAACACTGCTGGATTCTTCCTTCGTCCCGGTTTTGGTCTGGACATGTTTTACGATGGCGAAAAGGTAAAACTAATCACTGGGCTTTGGGAAGATCAGGAAAAAACTTCGGGTGACCTTTACATGCCTAATTCAGGGGGAATCGGATATTGGGATGGTGACACAAATACTGCTACGATGCACGTCAACGTGTTGCTCTCCAAGACTTGGCCTGGTACAGTCGACACAGGCAGATCACCGATATGGCAGGCGCCAAGTACCGGCACATTCGAGCCGCAGGGCGTAGTAAGCATCCAGTTTCCAACGATTGCTAGAAGCTCCACGCCGGGTAAATGGGGAGTGTTTTTCCAAGCCTGGCAAAATGATCTCGAGCAGGTGAACGATACGCTTATTTATCCCTATTCAGGTATCTACGAAATGCATACTGGGGATAACGGGACGAGTTGGACTCCATCAGCTGGAGTACTGACAAATGATGCATCGACGGTTGTTCACTATGATTACCGTTTCCCCGAAGTTTCCAGCTACAATCCGCCGACAGGCTCAAACTTCGGATATAACATTCTCTTTGCTGCAGACACCGCAGCGGGACTATGGGAAAATGCAGGCTACCCAGGCTGGGACGAAGTTGGGTGGTATTATAGGTCATTGGGCAATTTGAAAGTTGATCAGATCTTGCCCACAACTTTTACTATGGCTCAGAACTATCCAAACCCCTTCAACCCATCGACGACAATCAAGTTTACACTTGCGAAGACATCAAATGTTGAGTTGACGGTTTCGGATGTGCTCGGTCGAGTCGTTGCAACGCTTTTGAACGGTCAGATTTCTGCTGGGTCGCACTATGTGAAGTTTGATGCAAGCATGCTCACAAGCGGAGTTTATTCATATACCATGAAGGCGAACGGCCAGTCGTTCACACAGAGAATGGTATTGTCGAAATAGGTGTTGCGTCGCCCGGCTGAGAACTTTGGTTTTCGGCCGGGATGCTCCAAGTCTCGCCCTGCAGTGGAGAATCTCCTTTTGTAGCATGCTCTGATCGGCCGATCAAATTAAGGTAGGCCTTTCCTGCGACTTACGCGAGAGTTGTGTGTTCAGGAAATAGACGAATTTCCCCGAAAGCCCATATGGCTCTTCAGTAGCGGGGAAGCTTCCTGACGATATGTTGCTGTAGACCCTTGGAGCGCTCTGCGCCGGTGGTGTGTGTTCGGTGTGTTAACCTTTGTACTCGTTAGCTTTTACGATGAATCTGAGAAGAGTTCTTTCTACTCGCTCCCTCATCTCGATGTGCTACGTTGCCGTAGCCCTCGTTGTTTCGTTCACTGCCGCCTCGGCACAAACGGGTAAGATCCGTGCTAAGGTCGTCGATGCGAAAACGGGAGAAGCGCTGGTACGCGCTACCGTCCAGGTCATTGAGACCAAGCAGGGTGCCTATACCAAAGATGACGGCTTCGCGACGATTATAAACGTTGCACCGAGTGAGGGCTATCATGTGATGGCAAAGTACGCTGGGTACAAGCCTCAGACCATCTCCAATGTGAAGGTCCTTTCCGACGAAACGACTACCCTGACCTTCAAACTAACGAATTCCGATGTCGACACGATCATCGTATCGACCGAGAAGATCATGGTTTCGAAGACTACGACCGATGTGGGCCGAAAATTCACGGCCTCAAATGTTGTGAATACGCCTGGTCGTCAACGTCTTGATGAAATCATCCGTCTAACCCCTGGTGTCTATACTGATGCTACGAATGGCGGACTAAGCTTTAACGGTAGCCGCGGCACATCTAACTCGATTCGCATCAACGGTCAGGAAACGGTCGATCCAGTTGACGGCCATACGAGTGCGCTTCAAAACGGTCTTTCGAAATTTGCAATATCCGAAATTAATGTCGTCTCTGCAGGCGCAGGTGCGAAGTATGGAAATTTCACCGGTGGGATGGCAAACTCCACAACTAAAGCAGGCGGAGAAGCCTTCGAATTTCTGTTCAACTATCGCCAGGATCTTCCCGCGTTGTTTGGCTATTCGAGCAATGGCTACAGGCAGTTGGGACAGAACGACAAGATCTACGAAGTTGCTTTGGGTGGTCCGCTTACCGATGAGTTGAAATACTATATCACCGCCAAAGGGAACACCCGTGAATTCGACAATTATTTTACGACCCCCATATATGTCAACGAGGGATTAGATGTGCGCGACCCGGTTGGCAATACTGCTGGTCAACTTCCAAATCGGAGCCACATCTACCGAACGGTCACCGGCAAATTGACTTTTGGACTGCTTGGATTCAATCTTAATGCGGATGTTGCCATTGGTTCTGACAGCCGGCAATACAACGACGTTTTCTATTATTATGCGGACCCGGCGAATCTAACCGCTAGCAATGAGCTCAATAATCTTTATACGTTGGGTGGCAATAAGCAGATCGGGGAGGGTGTTCTTCAGTTCGACCTAAGTTATCTTACAAAGACATTCGACGAGGGTAAGTATGATCATTCGCACACTGGCGGTTTGTTCTCGTTGTACAATATATACACTCCAACTGATAAGTACACCTACGACGATAACAATCATATTCTGACCCCTGGACCTGATGGGATCATTGACATCTACGCTCCAGTCTCGCGACAGATCCCTGATCCAACGAATCCTGCGCAGGTAAAGACGCTTACAAGCGCCGGCATTAATCCGCTCACCGGGCATATTGAGGGTCCACTCATCACTCAAACAACGGCAAATTCGTATGGGTTATACAATCAATTTGCCACTGCCGGCAATGCGGGCGGTTACACGTTCGATCAGCGCCAGCAGATTCAGTTCGACGGTAACTACACTCAGCAGGTTGGAGCGCACTTATTAAATGGAGGGGTAGAGGGTCACTTCTGGCACGTAGCGAGTACTTCGAACCAGTTACCCTGGGATGCGAACCCGTTTAAGGACTCGTTCGATGTGAGACCAAGCTATGGTGATGTCTTCGTTGAAGATAAGATGGAGTTTGCAGATATCACCTTTGCTCCTGGCGTCCGCTTCGATTATTATAGTCCGGGCTCAGATCGCAATATCACGAATCTGTTCGATCCGTTCCACACGAATTATGTCTTGAACAGCATCACGCATAAGATTGACACTGTGACGACGTATAACGTGGGCACCGCACCGATCCAGACGCAATTGAGCCCGCGCTTAGGTATCACATACGCCGTTACCGAACAGACCACGTTTAACTTTAACTACGGCTGGTATTTCAAGGAGCCACTGTTAACAGACGTGTTGTCGAATACAAGTGGCAATCTTCAACAGGTATTCGCTCGAGGTAACCAGATTATTGGTAACGGGGCGCTGAAAGCAGAGCGGACGAAAGAAATTACCGTTGGCTTCAATACCCAGCTTAGCGACGTATTTGCGGTGAGCATTGAAGGGATCTACAAGGATCTCCGTAATCATACGGGATTGCAGCAAATCAGCGGACCGTTGCTCCCGATTGCTTACACGATCTACTCTGATGATCAGTACGGCAATGTTCGGAGTTTGCAGTTGACGATGGATAAGCGGATGTCGAATAACTTCTCTGCGCGACTAAATTACACATACTCTGTCGCGAAAGGAACATCCTCATCGGCCGTTTCAAATTACCAATTGCTCCTCAACGCGAATCCGAATTCTGAGAATGCAGTCCTGCCGCTGCAGCCATTCGCACTGGACTATGATCGTACACATGTAGCACAGTTCATCTTCAACCTGAATTTCCAAAAGGGTGAGGGACCGACAATATTCGGTACAAAACTTCTTCAGAACATTTCGCTATCCTCGACGACCGAGTACCAGACTGGTACGCCTTACACGCGTCTTGATCAAAAGGGCGTGCAAATTGGCGAGTTCAACGCGGAACGTCAGCCCGACTACTTTCAGACCGACGCTCAGCTTACACGCACGATACCATTTGGTGATATCTTCGGTGAGGGTATGAAGAATTTCTTCCTCGACTTAACGCTCGAAGTGACGAACCTCTTCAATCGCACAGAGCCTATCCGCGTGTATGCGCAGACGGGTCAGGGCGATGATGACGGTTCTAACAACAAGTTGTTGGCGACACAGGAATTCTATAATAACCCGACGAACGCGATCATCCAGATGTTTGGACCGCAGTACGATCCGCTCGGGAAATTGCTTTACAATCCCCGTGCTGATCTCAACCACGATGGGAAGGTCTCGCTTGCCGAGCAGCAGACGATGTACGATCTACTTCGCCACGATCGATTCGCTCGCCGCACCAATTACCAGGCACCGCGCCGTTTCTTCTTGAACGTCGCACTTCGATTCTAAGTGAAATGGATACTTCCATTCCGATGAAGATTTTTGAAGAGTGTTTATAGCCAAGTTTTGAATTCAACAAAGTGATGATGGTTTCACGATCATTCGTTCGTTCTCGCTTACAGCGGAAGGTGATGCTCCTCCTGGGTGTTCTCATCGTGCCCGCGATGTTAGTTGGTCAAGCCTCTTCTAGGCCGATTCCGAAAGGGAAGAAGGACAAAATTGAGCCCGAACGGTTCATGCGTCAGACCAATAATTACAGCAACATCTTTTTCTATACGACAAACAAAGGTGTTATTTTCAACTCGGGCAACAACCAGGCTGAAGGCTTGTTTTGGCCGCGTGGATCTTCCAACTCCTATATTTTTGGTGGAGGCCTCTGGTTCGCTACGAAGAAAGTTATTGCCGGGCGCCGACAGAAGCTATGTGAGATCGGATATAATCCTAACTCTGGCGCGGGCTGGTATGGCCCAGGCGAGTGGGGGGATCCCGACGAGGCGACAAAAGCAGACACGAAGTTCATCACCTACATGAGTTCGCGTTACGATAAGTACAAGGGTACTTATTCAGGTGCGCCGTCAGCATTTGTGCCTGATATCAATGTGCATTGGCCGCTCTGGGACACGTCCGCAACAAGAACTATTAAGCAGAATTTCTATTTTGGAGACTATGTCTCGAAGATAGCGGATCGTGATCAGCAAGCGCTGCAGACAAAGATGGGAGCGACCAACAAGAAGATCGCAACGCCCGCAATGTTGTCGCAGGAAGACATTATCGATTTTTATGACGATGCCGACAATACTCAGAACCCGGAATACAGACCCAACACCGGATATCCCTTTGGGCTGAACATCCAGGAAGTGATCTACAGCTGGAGCTTCGGTAAATATCGCGATCTCTTGTTCGTCCGATACAAGGTGACGAACACAACGACCAAAGATACTCTGCACGAGTGTTATCTCGCTCCGGCATTCGATCCTGATCTTGGTGATCCCCAGAATGATCACAATACGTACCTCGCTGATGCGGACGCTGTAACAACTTTGCAGAATCCCGGTCTCGCTGAACCCTATCGCAGCCATCCTTCAAAGTTGAATATGGGCTACCAATGGAGCGAGCAGGAGCAAGGAAAAGAATATGGCGTCATAGGCTTCTCCTTCCTTGAATCTCCAACGATCAACCCGAGCAATGGTGAGATCGTCGACAACAGCGATAGTGCGGCTCTGGGTGGTTACGGCCCGAGCGGCTTGCAGCAGCTTGGCCTTAAGACGTTCCAGAAATGGACGCTTCAGAATGACCCAAGCACGCAGGACCTTCGATATGACTTTATGGCGGCCAATATCCTGAACACGGATAAGAACGCCAAAGGTGATATGCGCTTGCTCTTCGCAACTGGTCCGTTCATACTGCCCCCAGGCAAATCGGTTGAGACAACAATCGGCATCGGTATCGCACTCGCAGATACGAAGACGCTGCAAAAGAATATCGATTCGTGCATACGCTTGATGGCATTCGCTCAGAGTGTTTTCAACAATCGGGTTGGTTCGGATACGGCGCCGCAGCTACATCATTTCCTTTCACCTGTCCCACCGGAGGTGCCAAACCTTTACACGCAGGCATTGGACCGTGCGGTGATGGTAACGTGGGATTCCGCCTCTGAACGCTCGTTCGACCCGCTTACCGATAGTGCTGTCGCTCTTCCGTTCATTGGATATCAGCTTTACCGCACGACTCGAAGTGACCATGATTCGACCATTCGACCTGACGGTCAAAACCCGGTCATAAAACTCGGCGAGTGGGCACTATACAATTTCAGACAGGATACTGTCTTCAATTCAAAAGGCAAGGTAGCTGGCTTCCGTTTTCACCGACTCAATAATACGCCGAATCCGATTCCGCATTCGTATTTTGATGTTGGTGATGATAACCATAATGGCACGCTGGAAAGTAGCGAAGGCTTGAAGAATGGTGTGAAGTATTACTACTATCTTATTGCGTACGATGAGTACGATTCGATCAACAATGTTGGCCCTCTCTATACGGCTATTGTTCCACCGAAGAATTTCGTTTCAGAAATTCCGACAAAGCCACCGTTCGTTGGTATCCCAGATTCAACAAAGCTTTCGCCAGGTATTCTTGGGTGTGTAGGCAACGGGATTAAGGCGATCACAATCGATATCGCCGATACCGGGAAGTTCGAGCAGCTATTCACGAACGACACGGTGTATGTAAAGCTTCAGCCACGTTGGGCGGAGTTCGCACAGGCATTTGGCAATCCAGCGCCTGTGATCAATCAAAGCCCTCTCAATCTCTATGTCGATGTGACTGAGCAACGACAGGGGGTGAATCTGACATACGATCAGCTTTTCAACCCACTCGCGAGCCCGCCGATCACGCCATATAATTTCCCTACAGGATTAGTAAACCATGTGATTGGACAGCAGGGAGATTCGACGTTTGTTGGGCGTTTCATTACCGAGAACAATGCATTTGCGCCAAATCAATTGATCGACCAGGCGTTCCGTCTGCTCGTCGATTACCAGTTTACGCAATTGAAAGCACCCTATCGTTTGCATTCAATCGATGTTACTGGCGCTGATCCACTTGGAGTGCGCCTATCGAATCGTACGATGCATGCACCGCCGGTCACTGACCCGCCCGTCAGCCTGTCGCAACTTGATAGCGTGACCAATCCATCCTTCCTCGGATCGTTGGGCAATGCGACCTATGAAGTTGATTTTGGCGACGCGATCCCATTTGTTGGTGATGAATTTGACACGATTCAAAAGAAGGTGATCCACGAGGATCAGATTACCGATAAGACCACGAAGACAACCTTCAAACCGATGGTGCTTCCGGTTACGATCAAAAGCATCGCTCAGCCGTGCGGCCAGTTGAAGCCGATCCGTCCGGGCAAGGTAAATGACGTAACAACCGAATTCGATTGCCGATACTATTCTTCGAGCGGTTGTGGAGCCACACCGGTGCCAACCTGGTCAGATCCGGATTCAATGCTTGTTCCGATCCCCGGTCATTTTGCGCTGGACGCATATCACTATACCGTTGATGATAAGTCGGCGAATTCTAATCTGGCGCCGTTCACCGGGCTGGATCGTCACACAGTCGATGCTCTCTATTTCTCGAATAACAATCTTGCCGATAATTCTTCGGGCTCCAAGCATTTGATCACGGTTCATCGCCTTCGCTTAGGTGGAGCGGAGATCATACTGAACCCGCAGAGAATTCTTGCGACAGAGGTCGGTGATACTACAATTGCCGCAACGCCGGTAGCTGACTTCAAAGCAGGGGACAAACTCACTATTACGTTCTCAGGAGGCGTAAGTGGGCTGCCATTCCCTGACTCGTCATTCGCGATCTATACATCTGGCAATAACAACACGAACTTTGCTGATGCCAGATTGTATGATGTGAAAGCGGTGCTCGATCAAGTGCAGGTTGTTCCGAATCCTTACATCGTTACGCATGATGGCCAATCAAGCACTGACAATGCGAAGCTCTATTTTACGAGACTTCCTCCGCGGTGTACGATTGAGATCTATTCCATATCTGGTGATCTGATCAAGACGATCGAACATAATGGATATTCCTCGACATCGATTCCGGATCCGAATAACATTGGTGGAAATATCACCACCTACGATTATACACGACTCGGTGATCGTTATTCGCAGGAAGAATGGAATCTCCTTACTGAAGGCAGGCAGCGTGTTGGTAGTCAGGTCTTGATCGCGAGGATCATAGCTCGTGACGAACATCTTGCCGCGATCGGCGAAACAACGACGAAGTTCGCCGTTGTGCTCGGTGGTTTTCATATCATCAAGCCCGCATCAAACTAACTGTGGACCCCTGTGATACCCGGGTGTCTTCAGGATCAGGTAATTCGAAGTTTCAAAGAGTTGATGAACAGTATGGTTTATACGTCTAAAGTGTCACTGCCAAGCATGCGTCGTTTTGGGTTGTCGCTATTGATTGTGGCTGGGTTTGCATCGAGCAGCCTGGTTCATGCTCAGGGAACGGCAACTACAACGACGAATTCCAATTTCACTAATGTCGGTTCGACGGGCGCAACATTCCAGAATATCTGGGTAGGTGCTCGTGCAGCAGCAATGGGAGGCGCGTTCAGCGCTCTCGCTGACGACATTACGGCGCTCTATTGGAATCCGGCTGGTATCGCAAAGATCGGAAATGGCATAAATGTCGGCGCAACATATACTCGGTGGTTTGGGGATATTTCGCATAACTTTGTAGGTGCGGTTCTCCCTATTAGTGAGAAGTATCGCGCGGGTATTAGTATGACGTTCGTCGATTACGGCTCCATGCGTAAGGCTACGATCGATAAAGACTACAATGCAGGGACATTCAATGCGAATGACCTTGCAATCGGACTCACCCTTGCTGGTGCACTAACGGATCGATTCTCGTTCGGTGTGACGGCCAGGTATATCCATAACGCCATCCTCGACCTTTCTGCCGATGGTATTTCCTTCGATGCTGGTTCGCTGTATCAGACCGACTTCTATAATATGAAGATCTCTCTTGATCTCTCTAATCTCGGACCTGATCGTGGCTTCACCGGGAATTCATTAGCCTTGCTGGCAAATAATCCTTCGCTCAACGTGGTGGGTCGCCAACTTGATACGCGCTTGGTTACCAGCGATTTTCCAATTCCTCTTACTTTCCGCATTGGTGTAGCAACCGATATTTTTCAGGGGAAAATTGAGGGCCAGAAATTGAACGTCGCCGTTGACTTCGCCACTCATTCGGACAATGCAGAGACGATAAATCTTGGTGGAGAATATCTTTGGAATGACCTCCTTGCCCTGAGAGCAGGATACGCCTTTAACCAGGATCAGTTGGGAATTGCCGGCGGTCTAGGCGTCCGGTATAAGTCGGAAGATTTTAACGGAAACATTGATTACGCGATCTCGCCGACGCGAACATTTGGACTGATCCACAGGATCTCGATCAGCGCTGCCTTCCAGTAATAGGTCGAAGGATTTACAGTTAGTCTTGAGCGCTTTCATCCTCGAGGGCGCTCGAACTATTTTGGGGGAGTATCCGTCGTTCCCGAAACCCATTCACGTGTCATGTCGTAGCAATTGGATGATCATGAAACATTTCGTTCTTGGACTATTCCTAACTGCATTGCTCGTCAGCAATCATGTTCCGATTGCAGAGGCGCAGGAGACACCCGCTGGAGGAGCGGAGATGGATGCTACGGCATTCAGACTCGATTCAGCCAAGGCAATGGTCGAGATCGACTATGGGATCCTCTACCAAACATTGAGTTTTTCGCCTGATAAGGGCGGCTGGACGGCACCCATCAACGCCAGGGCTGAAGCGTGGCAGTCGGGCAAACTCGTTGCGAGCCAAGAGGTTCAGCAGCAAGTACATTTCACTGGGACAAAGCACGAATTCGAGTCGGCGGGAGCGACCAAAGTAGTGGGTGTGGCAAATCTTCCCATTGGGTATGGGGTCCCTGTACACGTAGTGCTTCTATGGAGATACAAGCGGAAGGATGGATCAATTGGTACCGATTCCACCTTAGTGCGGGATGTCCCCGTTCCAGAACTCTTTACTGATCGATTGTCACTTAGCTCCATCGAGCTTGCCTCGAATTTGGAAAAGGCAACCACCGATGGAAATCCGCTGGAGAAGGTCGGCTATATCGTTACTCCTAATCCATCGTCAGTTTTCGGAGAGATGTACAACAAGCTCTTTTATTATGCAGAACTCTATCTTCCGGCATCACTTGTAAAAGCTGGGACGACTGCCCAAATTACCGCTGTGATCCAGGATGGTGCCGGCCACACGCTTGTCAATACAACACGCAATCAGGAGCTCATCGCCCAATCGATTCCTGTTCTCGGCAGTCTTGATGTTGACGGCCTGCCCGGTGATAGCTACAAACTGATCATCTCTGCGAGTCGTAATGGGAATGAAGAGGCTCGCGCTGCAAAGACATTTTATTATGAGAGCAGTATCAAACTTTCTGAAGAAAGCGCTGCGGCAGCAGCACCAACTACTCCAACAGATGACCAGGGGATCTATCTGAACGCTGACATAAGCAAGATGTCAGACAACGAGCTGAACGAGCGATTTGAACAGGCACGATACATAGCAAGCGCCGATGACAAGAAAGCCTGGAAGACAATCACTGATTCAGAAGCCAAGCGAAAGTTCTTCTTCAATTTCTGGAGAAAGTTTGACAAGCCTACCGATAAGCCGCTCGACTTCTACCGCATTTACGCTCAGCGTACAGAAGAGGCGAATAAGAGATTTACCCATCAGAAAACAGTCGGATGGAAGAGCGATATGGGCAGGATCTATATGACTTACGGACCATGCGATCGTGAATTTAGCAAACCATTTACAACAGATGCACTTCCCTCAGTCGTCTGGGAATACACCAATATGAACATGATTGTGAACTCAAATCTGGGAGAAGAGACTGGTGAACTGAAATACACACCCTCACTTCCGCACTTCATTTTCATTGATCGTCAGGGCGCCGGAAAGTATGTGTTGATCCACAGCAACGTGAAAGGTGAGACCTCCGAACCCGATTGGTACACTCGCGACGCAAAAAAAACTTTTTGATCGAGAGCGCCTCTTTTGCGCCAACTACTTGATCTGATCGGCAGTACGTTAGCCCTTGTCGCCTATTGGTTGGGGATCAGACGAGATGTAACCCTGCAAAATCTTAGGCATGCATTTCCTCTTGAGTCCGAGGCCCACATTCGTCGAATCGCTTCAGCATCTTACGTCAATCTCGGAAGGGTTTTCGCCGAGATGCTTTATCTGCGGTTCGCAAGTCGCGATACATTCCGTTACGGTCTTCAACTTGTCAATCCCGAGATTCTTCAATCCGCTCTTGAATCTGGTAAAGGCGTTCTCATTCTTAGTGGTCATCTTTCTAACTGGGAGTGGGGTGGAATAGGCTTTAATCTTTTTCTCAAGAAGTCGTTCTATCTTGTTGTAAAGAACCAGACTAAGGGATTTGCAGAACGCTTCGTTTCAAGGATGAGGCAGCGGTTCGGCGGACAGTTAGTTAATGCCGGCGACGTATTGACGCTCTTTCGTGCTCTTCAACGAGGGGAAGCTGTGTCAATGCTTACCGATCAGGCTGCACCGGCTGATAGTGTTCGCGTGCCATTCTTTGGCAGAGAGGTACCGACATTCGAGGGCGCTGCAAGACTCGCACTAAGGACACGGGCAGAAATGATCTTTTACGCTCCAACCAGGCTCTCGGACGGTCGTTACGCTGTCAGATTTGAAACGATAGAGTATGCTGACCTCAAAGGCGATTCTGAAGAAAATGTTCGAGAACTAACCCGTCGCCACACTGCACTCCTCGAGCATGCGATCATCGAGCATCCCAGTGAGTGGCTCTGGCAGCATAAGCGATGGAAACATGCCAAAATTTAATCGAGTCCTCGTTGTCGAGACTGCATTCCCGGGCGATGCTGTGATCGCTACTGCCGTCGCAGAAGAGATTAAACGTCTCCAACCCGAGACAACTATCACCTATCTGGTCAGGCCAGAAGTTGCTGACCTTATCAGATGTGCGCCTGCCATCGATGAAGTGAAGTCATTCGACAAATATGGCAGTGATACTGGAGTCGAAGGGATCAAGAGAATGGCCGGTGAGTTGACGGAAGGGGCTTATGATGTAGCGTTCGTGTTAAATCCTTCGACTCGGAATAGCGCGCTGATCGAGCGATCGCATATCCCGAACATACGCTTTCTCGATGACCAACACCTCGCTGGAAGACCACGAAGCGAAGTGTTTATCAGTATTCTTTCTCAAGACTATCAGGGATTTTCTGGCAAGACTTTACCACGGCTTGCGCCGCCAATGATAAACGGGAAATTCAATCTTCCATCGGAATATATTGTTGTCGCCCCTGGCAGTGTATGGGCAACAAAGTGCTGGGGAGCGGAGCGGTTTCAGTCTGTGGTTGCGACATTTGAGGAGCAATCCATTCCCAGCGTGATCATCGGAGCTATAAATGATCACCAACGAGGGGCAATCGTCGCGTCAGGTAATGCGCTCTGTGTTGATCTTACAGGGCAGACTTCTTTCGTCGAAGCAGCTTCGATCATCGCTTGCGCTCAAGTTGTGATTGCTAACGATAGCGCTCCAGTTCATATTGCAACTGCAGTTCGCACACCTGTCGTTGCGATCTTCGGTCCCACAGTGTCTGAATTCGGTTTCGCACCGCCTAGTGAATGGGGAGCAGTTGTAGAATCTGAGGTATGGTGCAGACCGTGCACCTCTCATGGACCAGAAGTTTGTCCCATTCACACGCATGACTGCATGAAACGCATCTCGGTAGATCAGGTACTTGAAGCCACTTTCTTAATTACCCGCGTTCAATGATCATCAGCGAGAGTCTTATACTGCGAGACGAGACCCGCCTTGAGGAAATATTTGAGTGTCTTCGCAAAGGCGGGGTGATCATCTATCCAACCGAGACGGTCTATGGCATTGGCGGTGCGTTGAGTTCTGCGAATGCAACGGAAAAGATTTTCGCACTTAAAGATAGAGAGCGCTCGCGCGCATTGCTTAGTATCACCTACGATCTCCGCCAGGCAGAGTCGTTTGCGCAGTTCAGATTTGGACTCGAATATCGACTGTTCGAATGTTTTGGAGCCGAAGGGTTAACCGTTGTGCTTGATGCGAGGGCTTTCGTCTCTACAAGAGTTCGCGGCGGCGCGAATACACTTGGTGTCCGACTGGCATCAACTGAGCTTTGCCGGCTCTTCACCGAACGGCTTGCCGAACCACTGACAACAACGATGGCTAACCTCTCCAATCGGCTCATCCCTGATGCAGCCATGGGTGACGTTATTCCGAGAAAACTTTCGGATGTACCACAGGGCTTGATTGATCAGGTGGACTACGCGATCGATGGTGGTAATCTTCCCGAACATTTTCCGTCCACTATCTTGCGTGTCATCGAGGAAAATCGAATCATTATTTATCGCGAGGGTGTTCTGAAGCGCGAGACGATCGAAAAGGAATTAGGAGTAACGACAGCATATGCGCAATTACCTGGCGAAAGGAGCGATGTTTCTATTCCTGATCACCGTTAGTCCAGCCGTTGGCGCGATGGAAGCGCTCGAGGGTCGCTCGCGCCAGGCTATCGTCTTTACAATGGATCGCAGTGGGCGGAGAAACCGTGCGCTCGTCAGGCGCTTCGGTTCAGACGTTCCGCTTCGATTCGTATTCTGATCAATCCGTGAAAGAATACCGCTCGCTGCTCGAAGAAGAGATATTCAAGGCCGGAGAATCAAAGGGCCGGCTTAGGACTGCGCTTACAGTGCTTACGGATATGCTCATCGAGCTTAACGCCCTCGAGATCTACTATCAAAAACCTGTTGCGAAATCAATCAATCCTCCTGAGATCGAAGCCTTACGCAAGAAGCTCGAGATGGTGAAGCAATTGCTCCATGCTTCAGTCGAGATCGAGGAATAATTCATGAGTGCTAAGATATACACGCGGACCGGCGATGATGGCACTACCGGACTCTTCGGAGGCGAGCGTGTCTCAAAGGATGATTTCCGAATCGAAGCGTATGGAACCGTCGATGAATTAAACTCGATCCTTGGGTTGGTCCGAACCGCACTGATCGCAGGCACGGATATCGACAATGTCATCCTGTCGCTGCAGAATGATCTCTTTGTTTTGGGCGCTGATCTCGCTACTCCAAAAGATCAAAAGATCAAGTTCGCAATCCCTCGGATTACTCAGGAGCAAATTGAGCGACTTGAGAAATTCATAGATCAATTCAACATTGTTCTTCCAGAGCTAAAGCGATTCATTTTACCTGGCGGGAGCGAAGCGAGTGCAAGGCTTCATCTTGCTCGAACGGTGGCTCGGCGGGCGGAGCGTATTCTCGTTACGCTAAGCGCTAAGGAGAATATCGGAGTGCACGATATTATATTTCTAAATCGTGTTTCGGATCTCCTCTACGTTCTTGCCCGAGCTGCAAATGTTGCTGCCGGAGTTCCAGATGTAGAGTGGCAGCCTTAGAACTCCTTCCTGGAAAAACTCCAGGAAGAAAGAGCGAGATATGCAGCACTGAGACCAAGGGTCACGAGCAAAGGTGTGAATAGCATGGGCTTGCCGAGAATCACCTCGCCCATGTTGCTCGCAATGTCATTCATCTGGGGGATGGTCCAATGGACGATATCTGCAATCACGGTGAAGACACCGGTTGAGTCGCTACCATTGATCAACTTATCCAACCACTTGCCGAATGGTAGAATGATTCCGGTAACAAAATAGATCGTGATACCAAGGATGATCGCAAGCCAGCTTGATCGGCTCATCGTGCCGATCAAGACCGTTACGGCAAAAATTCCTGCAAAGCCAATCGAGATGTAGATGATGGTTAGCAAGAACGCTGGACTCCATGTACCGAAGCTGATGCCGGTTACGATCCACAACCCGAGTACGAAATAGGTCACTTCAAAGACAATGATCGTGAGCGCTCCCAGGTATCGACCAACAACATAGAGCCAACGAGGTACTGGCTTGCTCAACAGGAGATCGATCGTCCCTTTCTCCATGATCGAAGTGATAAGCCCCGCTGTAGAGAATATGCCGATGCAGATGGTCATGAAAAAAATCATCTCTGAAATGATCGACCAGACGTATTCGATTACCGTCGCAGCCATGAGGTCCATCGTTACCTTGCCGTTTTTTCCCTTGTTCGAGATCGCGTCAGAGGCGAGTTTGTGCGCGTTCTGCTGGATCGAATCCTTCTGGAAAATAAGCAGCGCAACGACGATCATGATTGTCGAAAAGATGAAGAACCCGATCAGCGTTTTCCTTGCCCGTGCTTCACGAACAGTCTCTCCAATAATCGACAGTAATTTCTTGATCATTGCTTGGTTACCTCCGACGATCCGACAAGTTTGATGAAGAAATCTTCGAGGCTGGCTCGTTTTGAATGTATGCTTTCAATCATGAGATTTGCTCCGCGGAGTTGATCGATGCCAAGATTCAATGCCTCGACCGAGTCATATGCTGTCTCCAGCAGATTATCGGTCTGAGAAATTACGTGGGCGCCAAGAATCTCTCGAGCTTGCTGGATTCCAGTTGAGGCGACAGAGATTTCATATCTGTTCGGCGAGGCAAGAAGAGAATCGATTGTACCTTCCCGTATGAGCTTGCCGTGGTTCATGATCGCAACTCGATCAGAAACCTGTTCTACCTCTGAGAGCAGATGCGAGTTGAGAAAAATTGTCTTTCGAACGCTTTTGAGGTGACCCAAAATATCTCGGATCTCCTTTCTGCCGACGGGATCGACGCCATCCGTCGGTTCATCGAGCATAATTAGGTCGGGATCGTTGATAAGTGCCTGCGCAAGCCCAAGCCGCTGCATCATGCCTTTGGAGTACTTTCGAACCTTTGTCGTTCTCCATTCAGACATCCCTACCAATCCGAGAGTCTCGGTGATCCTGCGTTCGAGTGTCAATCCTCTTACTCCGGAGAGTTTACCGAAATAACCCAGGACCTGCTCACCGGTTAAATGAAGCGGATATCTGTGATTCTCTGGCAAATAACCGATGCGATCTTTTGCGCGCACCGAGCCAAGCGGTTGGCCCAGCACAGTGCCAGTGCCAGAGGTATTGAAGACGATGCCCAGCACACACTTGATCAGGGTCGTCTTGCCAGCGCCATTGGGTCCCAGGAGTGAGAATATCTCGCCCTGGTTGACAGAGAGGGTGACCCCCTGTAATGCGTGTACAGATTTGGTCCGAGAACCAAACGTCTTGGTGAGCTCAGTAACAGACAGGATCTCCATCAATCGGATGATTCATTGAAACATGAGTAAGCTTATTCTCGCTGCGAATATATTCACAACTGGTCCTTCCAATGGGAAAAGGGAACTCTATCAAACGGTGCTTCGTAGTTTCGGTGCATCGCGAGAAGGGTAACCATTCTCGTCATGGCGCCGTAGCCAAGTGGTAAGGCAGAGCTCTGCAAAAGCTTTATTCCGCAGTTCGAATCTGCGCGGCGCCTCCAGAGACAACTTCTTTCATCCTCTCTCACAATAGCATCGTGTGTTGCCCGAATCGTACCTAGGACCCGCTCGGGGCTGTACTTGAGTCGGAGTGTGCGTGAAATTTGTTATTCGTCGTTTTTGATTTGTATCTCGTTCGTTCATTCTACCTAGTAGTTCTTTTCCTGTCGGTGACGGCGTCTGTCGCGTTCGCGCAGTCCAAGGACAAGGTGCAAATTGATCGCAGCCCAATCCTGAAGAAGACGAATCTCGGACACGAAGTCAATTCCGAATATTCAGAACTATCACCGATCATCTCTCCGGATGGAAAGCTTCTCTTTTTCACAATGGGGATCGGCAATCCAAAAAATCTTGGCAGCGAACACTTGCAGGATTGCTATGTATCGAGACGCCTTCCAAACGGGGGCTGGTCTGCGCCCGTGAATCTTGGTGCTCCCATAAATTCAACAGGTAACGACGCAATCTCGGGTGTCTCGCCAGATGGTAGTACACTGTTTATCAAGAATTTTGCCTACAATCGTGTGAGCGGTCTTTGTTTTGCGCGACATACGCGCGTAGGCTGGAAAATCGATTCGATAACGATCGATGGCTACAGCAATACTAATCAGTTCTCATCGCAGTGCATCAGTGCCGATTTTCAGTACATCCTCTTCAGCGTTGAACGACAGGATGGCTACGGCGCTCTCGATCTCTATGTTTCGCGATTGATCGATGCCTCGACCAATCATTACGGCACTCCTGAAAACCTTGGTCCCGTGATCAATACGCCGCAAGATGAATTTGCTCCGTTCCTTGCAGCCGATGGTCAGTCACTCTATTTCTCTTCGAGAGGACACGGCGGATATGGGGACGCGGATGTCTTCGTATCGAAGCGGTTGGATGATTCCTGGGTCAATTGGACGACCCCAAAGAATCTCGGACCGGAGTTGAATACTCCTGGGATGGATGCTTATTATAGCATACCGGCGAGTGGAGACGTGGCCTATTATTCCTCCGCCAACGGTGCGAATCACATGGACTTGTACATTGTGTCCCTCAACCAGGACGTTCGTCCGAATCCTGTGATCCTCGTGACGGGCAAAGTCACTAATAAGGCACATGTGCCGCTCGAGGCGAGCGTCAGTTATACTCCGATCGGGAGCGACACGTCGACCGTATCGACAATCACGAATATTCTCAATGGCCATTTCGCGGTTGTGCTTCCGTCGGGTCACAATTATGAACTCAGAGTCGAATCCCCAAACTACTTGCCATTCAGCGATAACCTGGATCTGACGAATGCCGCTCTCTATCGAGAGGTGACCTTGACCATTGAGCTCGATTCTTTACAAGCAGGAAGCAGCTTTGTTTTAAAGAACATCTTTTTTGATTTTGACCAGGCAGTGCTTCGTAAGGATTCAAAGTACGAGCTGAACAAGCTTGTCTCATTGCTGAAACACAACCGTACCCTGACCGCTAAGATCGAAGGTTACACTGACAGTATAGGTACGGCAGCGCATAATATTCAGCTTTCTCAGGCGCGAGCTGAAGCGGTGGTGAGCTACCTTGTGCGCGCTGGCATCAATAATGATAGGTTAACGGCGGCTGGATTGGGGGATCGAGACCCGATCGATGCGAATACAACAGAGGAAGGCAGACAGCTCAACAGGAGAGTAGTCTTCCGAGTAGTCTCTTCGAAGCCGTAAAACGAAATTTGGACCACTCTTCTTTACCTTGACCATGGAAAAAGATTTCAGGCACGAGATTTCCAGCCACCTCGAACCATTTGCCGTAGAGGCCTCGAGGAAGCGGGGTCTGCACATGCTTCGCATCAGTGTGCGCGGCACACAGCACAACCCAGTGATCGAAGTTATCATCGATGGAGCACGACTTGTATCAATCGAGGACTGCGAGATTGTCAGCCGTGAGCTGAATGACGCGATCGAATCCAAAGGAAAGATCTCCGAGAATTTCCGTCTTGATGTAATGTCGCCTGGGCTGGAGGAGCCGATCGTTGAGCCCTGGCAGTTCGAGAAGAATCTCGATCGACTTGTCGAGGTGCACTATCGGGACACAGGCGAGACCCATACTGTACATGGTCGCCTTCGCGAATTTACCGAGGAAAACATTGCCATAGAACCAACCTTAAAAACTGGGAAAGTGGCCCGAAAAGGCCTAATGAAGGCCTTGGAGACCGAATTGGTGGCTCCAATACCCATAAAGCCTGACGAGCAGCTCTACGACGATAGCGTCGAACTGGTCTTGATCGCACGCTCTGAGATCGAAAAACTTGTCGCATTGCCAGATTTTTCCGGGAATCCCTCTTGATTTTCTCCTAATTTAGCCAATTCTAAAGAAATTTTAGGCATTCGACGCCTGTTGAGTAACGTTTCCAAGTGGGAGCTACACCTAGTCAGACCAACATCCGGCTAAAGGCATCAGAGCTTTCCGCTATGCTAATTTTTCCCAATCTGGGACACAACTCATTACCCGAACCAGCCAGGGCGCATCGGACGCAGTTGATTCGGGAATGACAACAGGTACATGAATCCTCTTATTGTAGAATCATTCGCGGACATGGTCCGCGAGAAGGGTATCGACCGCGACATTCTCATGTCAGTGATCGAGGAGACGTTTGCCATGATGATCCGCAAGAAATACGGACAAGAGGCGAAGTTTGACCTCGTCATGAATATGGACAAAGGCGACATCGAAGTCTATCTCGAAAAGTCGGTCGTAGAAACGGTCGAAGATCCGACTACGCAGATCTCCGTGCAGGATGCCGCTGCGAAGTCAGGTGAAGATCTCGAAGCGGGCGATGAATATGTTGAGATCGTCAATCTTGGAAAAGATTTTGGACGACGTCTGATTGTAACTGCGAAACAGAATCTCAATCAGCGCATTCGTGAGATCGAGAAGGATAATCTCTTCAATGAGTATAACGCTCTCGTAGGCGATATTCTCGTAGGTGAAGTTTATCAGATCCGCCATGGCGATCTCTTCGTTCTTCATAATCGTCGCGAGCTGTTGCTTCCAAAAAGTGAGCAGATAGGCCGTGAGCGCTGGCGCAAGGGCGATACGATCCGCGCGATCGTGAAGGAAGTCCGCCGCGGCGGGCCGAATTCCACGCCTGTCGTGGTGCTCTCGCGTTCTGATCCTCGCTTCCTCGAGCGCCTGATGGAGATCGAGATCCCCGAGATCTACGATGGTATTATCCTGATCAAGGGTGTTGCACGTGAACCAGGCGAGCGTGCCAAGGTCGCCGTCGAATCAACGGACGATCGTGTCGATCCAGTTGGCGCATGCGTGGGCATGAAGGGTGTACGCATTCATAGTATCGTCCGCGAACTCGCTAACGAGAATATTGATGTAATCCCGTGGTCGGAGGATACGGCTCAATTTCTGATGCGCGCACTTTCTCCTGCTAAACTGCTTCAGGTCGAGCTTAACGAGGAGTCGCATACAGCCACCGTCCTCGTTTCGGATGATCAGGTATCGCTCGCGATCGGCAAGCAGGGACAGAACGTTCGCCTTGCTTCGCGTTTGACTGGTTACCAGATCAATCTTGTAAAAGAGGCGCGTGACGAAGAGGATATTGAATTGATCGAATTCCGCGATGAGATCGGTCTTGATCTTTACACCGAGCTTATTCGCGCCCGTATTGATACAGCAAAAGAGTTTTTGAATACGTCAGAAGTTGACATCATGAGGATCCCGGGGATGACGCCGGAACAGCTTGCTGTTATCCGTGGAGTCCTCGAACGCGAATTCGCACAAGCGGATGCCGCGATCGAGAATGTTGCCGAGCAAGCCGGAATCAACCTTACGACGTTGAAAAGCGATGGTTCTGTCAACAGAACTGTCGAAGGACGCACTGACGACAAAGAAGTCGTCGAAGCGGGTACACAAGACGGTGTCGCATCATAAGCAGATGATGCGGACTTCCGTTGACCAGCGCGCGCGCGCTGGTATATGCCGGCTTACGCCGGAAATGCGAAAGGAGGAGGCACGTATGTAACGACCATATACGCGCCTCGCCTGCTACACGAGACTGCTTTAGGTGGATTACCTGATTGTTCATAGGTAGTTCGTCGTGAAGAGTCACAATCATTGAGCATGGTACAAGAGACGATAGATAAAACGAAGAAGATTACCGTTCGAACACTCGCGACTGAACTCAACATCAGTCACGATACGCTGATCGAATTCCTCCATAAGAAGGGCTATACGTCGATCAAGACAATCATGTCGAAGGTCGAGGACGAAGCTCTCGAAACTGTTCACAAGCAGTTTAGCAAAGAGAAAGACGTTACCGAGAAGCGTCAAAAGAAGGTTGCAGCATTCAAAGAGAAGCGGTCCAAATCTCGAGAAGACGCTGAACCAAAACAGGAAACGCCTCAGCCCGAGGAAGAACAACCTGAAGTTGCCCCTGTCGCGCATCAGCCTGAACCGGTTGCTGAGCCCGTGGTAGCACACCATGCTGAAGAACACGTAGAGGTCGCCGAACCAGTCAGTGCCCATGTTCAACATGAAGAAGAAGTAGTCCCAGTTGCGGAAGCCGAGCCTGAAGTTGAAATTGCCGAAGAGGTCCTCGCCCCGATCGACTTCGTTCATCCTGTTGAAGTTGTTGACCATGCCATCGAAGATATGTCTTCGAACGAGACGCATGAAGACACAACTGGTCCGGATGGCGTCAAACGCCGCCGTCGCAAACGCAAGACTACCGTGATTGCCACAGGTGATCCTACGGACCTTCGCGTAACGCTGCCTGGTCTAAAGATCAAGGGTAAAATCGAACTTGCCGAAGGCGCGCCGCAGCGGCAGCGCGAAGACATGCCGTTGCTCCGGACGAAATCCGAGAGGCTCGGTAACAAGGTTCAGGGACTGATCTCCAAGCACAAGACTGAGGGTCCTGCAAAAGAAGGAGCCGAGGAAGAAGAGCGTGGAGCGAAGAAGAAGCGCGGGAGAGATCGCTCTTCGGTTGATGCCCGCGACGTTGCCGATGCAGTCAAGCGAACACTTGCCGGTATCGACGAGACCTCTCAAATTTCAACGCGAGCACGCGCCAGGAAAACTCGGCGCCGCGAACGTGCGGAAACAGAAGAACTGCGTCACCAGGAGGAGACAGCGCGTGAGGAGATGCTCATCCGTGCTACTGAATTCCTTACCGCGAACGAACTTGCCAACCTGATGAAGGTTGAAGTCGGCGAGATTATTTCCAAGTGTATCGCTCTTGGTCTAATGGTGTCGATCAATCAGCGACTTGATCGTGATACGATCCAGTTGGTCGCGGATGAATTCGGGTACCGAGTAGAATTCCAGGATGAATTCACCACTGATGCTCTTGACGATGAACCGGATGAACCTGAGACGCTAAAGCCGCGTCCGCCTGTTGTTACCATCATGGGTCACGTAGATCACGGAAAGACTTCGTTGCTCGATTATATCCGAAAAGCAAACGTGGTTGCTGGAGAGTCCGGTGGAATTACGCAGCACATCGGTGCATATGAAGTGACGCTTCCTGACGGTCGTCAGGTGACCTTCCTTGACACGCCCGGTCATGAAGCCTTTACTGCAATGCGTGCCCGTGGTGCGCAAGCAACAGATATTGTGGTGCTTGTTATCGCAGCAGATGATAGCGTCATGCCCCAGACATGGGAAGCAATCTCGCATGCACAAGCAGCTTCAGTACCGATCATCATTGCTTTCAACAAGACCGATAGGCCCGAGGCAAATCCCGATCGCATTCGTCAGCAGTTGGCGGATAAGAATGTGCTTGTAGAAGAATGGGGCGGCAAGTACGGCACCGTCGAACTCTCGGCCAGGACGGGTAAGAACGTAGATCTGTTGCTCGATCGAATTCTTCTCGAGGCAGAGTTGCTCGATCTCAAGGCTAATCCTGATCGTGAAGCTCGAGGGATCGTCATTGAAGCTGAAGTTGATAAAGGCCGGGGCATTCAAGTTACGGTCCTTGTTCAAAAGGGTACCCTCAAGATGGGTGATCCCTTCATTGCAGGTATCTATGCCGGCAGGGTTCGTGCAATGTTCGATGAGCGAGGCAATCGAGTCGAAGTCGCCCCGCCATCAACACCGGTGCAGTTGCTCGGCTTTGACGGTATTCCACAGGCGGGCGATCAATTCATTGCTGTCGAAAGCGATAGCGAAGCGAAAGAGATCGCTGGGCTTCGTCAGCAACTCAAACGTGAGCAGGACTTCAAACAAGTCAAGTTTATTACGCTGGACGATATCAGCGCTCAGATTAAGCAGGGTGGAGTCGAGCATCTTCGTCTCATCCTCAAGGGTGATGTGGATGGCTCGGTCGAAGCACTTGCGGATTCTCTGCTCAGACTTTCGACACCGGAAGTCGTCGTTGAAATCGTGCATCGCGCCGTCGGTGCGATCACGGAGAATGATGTCAGTCTTGCGGCTGCATCAAACGCAATCATTCTTGGATTCCATGTAAGACCAAATCTCGATGCGCGAAAGCTCTCTGCTATCGAGCATGTCGAGATTCGTTTGTACAGCGTCATCTACGACTGTATCAACGATGTGCGCGATGCGCTCGAAGGCTTGCTTTCGCCAGAAGAGAAGGAAGAAGTCACATCGACAGTGGAAGTCCGCGAGGTCTTCAAGGTGCCGAAGATCGGTACAGTTGCCGGTTGTTATGTACTTGAAGGCAAGATCGTCAGGAACAATCGCGTCAGATTACTTCGCGATGGCATCGAAGTATTCTCCGGTGGTCTTGCATCACTCCGTCGCTTTAAGGACGATGTTCGTGAAGTCGACGCTGGTTATGAATGTGGTATTGGCCTCGAAAACTACAACGACGTTAAAGTCGGTGATATGATCGAGGCTTATAAGGTCGTCGAAGTGAAGCGGACACTCGAGAAGGTGGCAGCAGCGCGAGTATAACCTATGTCTGTTCGTACCGAGCGCGTCGCCGGAGAGATCAAGAAGGCATTGTCAGCAGCCCTTCTGTTAGATTATCCTGATCTGACAGATGGGCTGATCACGATCACACAGGTGCGAATGTCACCTGATCTTCGAAGTGGCAGGGTTTACGTAAGTATTATGGGCGGCACGTCAAACCCACAGCATGTGCTTAGCGATTTGCAGGAAGTTGCACCTCGTCTGAGAGGTGCTGTCGGACGTGCAGTTCGTTTGAAGTTCACTCCTGAGCTTTTTTGGTATATCGACGACACCGAAGAGGAAGCGCAGAAGATCGAAGAGATCTTTAAGAAAATTAGGAGTGAGCGACGGCCCGATGCTGATGCCTCTTGAGGTGCCAGTACAGGAAACGTTGCTAACTGCTCCATCGGTTATCGTCTCGAGGAGTGTTGCGCTGGACGATCCTTCCAGTGCAAGGGCCGCTCTCATCGACCCAGCAGGCGCGTTTCTTCTTATCGACAAGCCGTATGGCTACACCTCATTTTCGGTCGTCAATCAAATTCGCAGACGCATCACTCGAGCTACAGGAATCAAACGGGTCAAAGTCGGCCATGCGGGGACTCTCGATCCACTCGCGACAGGCCTTCTGATTCTCGCCACTCGACGCTGCACGAAGTCTATCTCAGTGCTAAGCAATATGGACAAAGTCTATTGTGTGCGTATGCGGTTGGGAGTCACATCTCCCAGTCACGATTTGGAGACCAAGATCGAGATAAGTGGCGACCCGATTGCTCTTGATCGGACAACGATAGCAGAGACAGTTCAAAAGCTTGAGATAAGCGAATCACAAGTACCTCCGATCTTCAGCGCGATAAAGCAGCAGGGCAAAGCAGTCTATCACAAAGCGCGCGCTGGGCAGGCGGTGACAATGGAATCGCGTCCGGTCACTTTCCATTCTATCTCCATCGTCAGCGTAGAACTTCCTTTCGTGACACTGACGGTTCATTGTGGCAAAGGCACGTATATTCGAAGTCTGGTACACGATATTGGCGAGCTCTTAGGCGTCGGAGCTGTTATGACCGATCTCGAACGCACCTCTGTCGGAGAATTCAATAATCATGAAGCGCTCACCTACGACGAGGCCATTGCGCTGTTGGAGACAAACGCTGCAGAGACATCGTGGTGAAAGTAACTTGGGGACTGGACAACATCGATTCGAGCTTGAGCTCGATCACGACGCTTGGTAGCTTTGATGGGGTGCATCTGGGCCACATTAAGATCATCGAAGAGTTGCTTGAGCATCAAAGGCAGCTTGGGATTGCACGCTCGGTGGTTGTAACCTTTCACCCGCATCCCCAGCAAGTTCTTCGAAAACATGATTCATCGGTTCAGCTCTTGACTACGATCGATGAGCGTCTTGAACTTCTATCCAAAACCGGCGTCGATGAGGTGGTCGTCATCAAGTTCACGCCTGAATTCTCGAAGAAGACCTATGTCGAGTTTTTCGAATCTATTCTGCTGAAACAACTCAATACGAAGGCAATGGTAGTTGGCTTCAACCATGCCTTCGGTAAGAACCGAGAGGGCGATACAACACATCTGGAGGAGCTCGGCAAAAAATTCGAAGTCCCTATCTATGAGGTTGCCCCTTGCCTTTCGGAATGGATGAATATCAGTTCGACCCGAATTCGTAATGCGCTTTTCAACGGTGACCTTGTAACAGCGAACACTTGCCTGGGTCGTCACTACGAGCTCAACGGTGTTGTCGTCTTAGGCGACCGCATTGGAACAACCCTCGGTTACCCAACGGCCAACTTGAAGGTTGCCGAGGAGAAGCTTCTGCCTGGTGATGGTGTCTATTGTTGTCGAGTCAACGTTCGAGGTAGATCGTTCGCGGGCGCTCTGAGTATCGGTAATCGTCCTACTGTTGGAAAAGATCTTGAGCGACAAGTAGAAGTATTCTTGCTTGATTTTGCCGAGGATATATATGGCGCCACGATCTCCGTCGAATGCATTGAGCTTATTCGAAACCAGCAAGCCTTTGCTTCGCTGATCGAGCTTCGCGAACAGATCGAGCGCGATGTTACCGTCTGTCGTGGGTTGTTAAGAGTTGAACCAGCCTCCTTGTAAGGTATCAGGAGGCGAGGCTTTCGTGTCAATTGGTTGAAGTTCGTACTATTTTTGCTTAAACTTTTTCTTAAGCATGAAAATCACCATTCGCCATCACGTCTCTTTCTCTCTCATCTTAGTTGTGTTTTTCGTAGCCTTTTCGCAAGAATCCTCTGCGCTTCCTCGGTATGCCCTGAGGCACGCCGAGGTCAATTGTATGGGGTGCCATGTCAATCCAACTGGCCAGGGACTCCGGTCTGCTGGCGGGCAGAGTTTTGAGATCAACAAACTGCCGATGTGGAAGACTGCTGGTAAATTCACGAGCCAGTTAACAGAAGGAATTCGAATCGGATTGGACTATCGTTCGCAGGCGCTCCTCTTCCAGGACAAAACGTCGACGCCTGATTCAACCGGCGGCCTCCTAACGAATACACGAACGCTCAAGACGCTGCAGGCTATGGCTCTTCCAGTTTACGTTGCAGCCCAATTAACGCAGAGTACGTCGTTCTACGCGAGATACGATTTCTTCACACCTAGCGCCTACGAGGCATTTGGCCAGGTCCATTTTGTCCATAATAGCGGAGAGATCTTTCTCGCAAATGATGCCTTTACTGATGCCTACCTTAAGATCGGCGACTTCATGCCAAACTTCGGTGTGCGCTTTGATGACCACACTGCGTACACTCGAGGTGGCGATGGGACGCTCTCTCGGTTTGGCCAGGATGGATTGTTTTGGAAACCGAGCTACAAGGATCTCGGTGCAGAGCTAGGGGTTACATTATTCGACCATGTCCAAATTACCGCAGGCTACTTCGAAGGTCTTGAGTATCGCCAGGGTGCTACGTTTGACGGAGACACGACGAACCGTATGGCGATGGCATTTCGCGGTGTATATGCCACGGAGCTGGTACCTGATATGGTGTCAATTGAAGTTGGAGGATCCTATTATTTGCATCCGCATTCTCTTGTAAGTTCAACCGGAGCAGATTCAACTCGGAACCTCTCTGTCGCCGCAGTTCATGGTGGGTTGCGCGTAGGTCCAATCTCCATCCTTGCCGAGGCCGATTTTGGGAAGAATATTCCGACACAGGTTCTGCAGACTCTGCCAAAGGTAAGCGCGCTCGCGATTGAAGCTACTGGCGACATTACGGAAGGGCTTACAGCTCTGGTGCGTTTTGAAACATACAAAGATGAAGACGGCACTGGAAATATTGGGACAGAAGTGAAGGATCGCATTACGGGCGGCTTACAGTGGTTTCCAATTCGGTTCGTCGAGTTCAGACCGGAAATTCGCTTTGCAAAACTTTCTGTGCCAACAGGTGTAGTAACGCTCAGAGAGGATCACTCGCAAATGACAATGCTGCTGCAAACGCACATTTTCTTCTGATGGCGCAAAAGCTACAGGTTCTTCTTTCCGAAGAACCAACGGAGATCGACATGCCTGACGAGGTCGCGATTGCGGAAGTCATCGCCCTTGGGGGTGGCGCTTATCTAGTCCGAGCGGGCCATCATGTCCAGGAGATCTATGTAAGCGGTCAGGGCACACTAAGTGATGGCAACAAACTCGATAATGTCTCGATCACGGTACTCTCCTCGCGTGAGGCCCTAATTCGTGAGCGATTCTCATCCACGCTTGGAAATGGCAAAAGTGCTGGGCTGACTGGCCCTGTCATCGTCAAAGCTCCGATGCCAGGGTTGGTTCGATCGATCAAAGTTGCCATTGGGGACATGATCGAGAAAGATACCACCCTCCTGGTTCTTGAGGCAATGAAGATGGAAAACAATATCTCCGCCGCGTACCGGGGCGTTGTAAAGAGTATCTTTGTTGTGCCGGGGACGAGCGTAGATAAGAACGCCCGGCTCATCGAACTCGAGCGGACGGAGCAATAGGGACGCTCCCAAGCTCTTTGCCCTGCTCATCGAATGAACGTCACCGTTAGTTGTGCCGGAAGGTTTCATGCCTTCCATCTGATAGAACAACTTCATCGCCGTAAGGCTTTAGGACGATTCATCACCAC
>Ga0207148_1001_pt2 | contig 65572 bp, 58 predicted proteins | sample Alteio_BWMinHeat_34_FD_153558 | JGI IMG/M metagenome (GOLD analysis project Ga0207148, IMG submission 153558) | Enriched cells from forest soil in Barre Woods Harvard Forest LTER site, Petersham, Massachusetts, United States -... | ecosystem: Environmental > Terrestrial > Soil > Temperate forest >... | reverse complement strand
GCGTTGGAGAAGTCGGTAAGCACGATCGTTCAAACTCCAGGATCATCGACTGTCGGGGACTCGTCGCGCTGCCGGGATTTGTCGATTCGCATACCCATGCGATCTTCGCGGGTGAGCGTTCGATGGAATTTGCAATGCGGGCTGAAGGCAAGTCGTATCAGGATGTTGCGTCGGCTGGTGGCGGAATACAGAGCTCTGTCAAGAGTGTGCGCAATGCAACGATGGATGCGATCGTCAAGCATTCAAAGCGATACATCGAAAGCGCTCTGCGACTTGGCACTACAACGATCGAAGTGAAATCAGGTTACGGCCTTGATGTTGTAAATGAGTTAAAGCTCCTGAAAGCAGCAAAGGAATTGGGCAGGCGCACACCGATGGAGATTCACACGACGTTCCTCGGAGCGCACGCGTTTCCAAATGGTGTGGATCATGAAGAGTATGTCGATGAAGTCATTCAAAAGCAACTGCCGGAAGTCGTGCGTGCCGGCGCTGCCGAGTTTATCGATGTCTTCTGTGACGAAGGTTATTTCTCCAATGCGCAAACCAGAAGGATCATCGAAGCGGGTGTGAAAGCCGGACTTCGCCCGCGACTTCACGCCGACGAACTCGCGGACACTTCCGGCGCGGAGCTTGCGGTCCAATTGGGATGCCTGAGCGCGGATCATTTGCTCAAGGTGAGTCGGTCAGGCATTGATGCGCTTGCTGGCAGCAACACTGTCGCCACACTTTTGCCGACCACGGCATTAAGTATCCGCGCGCCATTCGCGCCAGCTCGCAGATTGATCGATGCTGGGGCGATCGTTGCTATTGCGACGGATTGCAACCCCGGAAGCTCGATGAGCGAGAACATGCAGTTCGCGATGACGCTCGCCGTGATCGGAATGCAGATGTCGGTCGAAGAGGCGCTCACAGCCGCAACACTTAACGGCGCAGCGGCACTTGGGCTTGAAAAAACTCACGGCTCAATCGAACCAGGCAAGTTCATGGATGTTGTATTGTATGACATACCGCAACTGGCCTATCTGCCGTATCATATCGCCGTCAGCGATGTTGTTGCTGTGATCAAGAGAGGCGATGTGGTTGTTGGTGAAGGGCTGACCGATATCTCTGAATGAAATCCTATTACGTTTTTCTCATATTCATCCTCTACTCGATCCTGAGGCGGGCATTCAAAGGCCAGCGCAGGTCGACCGAGATGCGGAATGCTCCCAGGTCAAATCCTGCAAACAGGCAGATGCCAACTGCGCGGCCGCCAGTTAATCCGGATAGAATTTCTCAGGCCTTTGATTCCTCAGAGGCTAATGTCCAGGCTGATGTCGAGGCAGCGGTACTCAAATTGCGCCAACGTGCGGGTGCGAAGCCGTTCGAACAGCAGGCTGTCTATAAAGAGTATGACAATGCCGAGGCGGGTGTTTCGAACTTTCAACTCAATCAGGGCTTTTCAAAGAAGGAGCGGCTTGCGCTCGATAGATCGTTTGATCTTGTTACTGAATCCGCAAAGCCGCGCGCATACAAGTTTGCCTATACCGCCGACACGATCCGCAATTATTTTATCATGAAGGAAGTACTCGACGCGCCGCGTGCAATGAAGCCGTTCGTGGCGCGCCGATCCTATTACGATCCGCGCGACAGCTCTCGCGAATAACCTGACTTAATACTCATGCCCCGCGGACGCGACTCGTTCGATCGTGTTGAACTACTGGAAGCTCGTCATTTTGACATGACGACGCTCATCTCCGTACTGCTTATTACCGCAGTAGGCTTTGCCGCTATTTTCAGCGCAACCTATGCGGCGCAGATGAACGATCGCTTTAAACTTCAGCTCGCGTTCGCCGCAGCGGGCATCGGTTTGATGCTCATCATGGCTTACCTGCCCGCGCGATGGTTCACGCTCATCGCCTATCCGCTTTATGCAATCTCGCTGGTGCTGCTTGTCTATGTCGCGTTTGCGGGAAAGCTCGTTTATGGGCATCGAAGCTGGATCTCGATTGGCACGGCTCAATTTCAACCGTCCGAACTTGCGAAGCTCGCAACGATGCTGGCAGTAGGTAAATATCTTTCGAAAGAGCAGGACCTCTCGCGCATCGTACCACTTCTCGTCACGGTCGCACTGATCATGGTTCCTGTCGCGCTCATCATGCTTGAGCCAGATCCAGGAAGTGCGATCATCTTTGTTGGTTTGTTGGGTATTGTTTTGCTCTGGGCTGGCGCCGATCTGTTTTTGCTTGCTGCGATCTGTGCTCCGCTGGTTGTTGCGGTGCTTGCGTTGTTCGGGCGAACGCCGATGATCGCGTCCGTACTCATTGGTGGAGCAGTGCTCTTTTTTGCCTTCCGCCGAAATCTTGTGCTGACTATTCTGGCATTCACGATCGTGATCGGCGTCGCGTTCTCGACGAATTTCGTCCTGAACCACATGAAGCAATACATGCGCGATCGCATTCAGGTCGTGCTCGATCCCGAGTTGGATCCACTTGGCAAAGGCTACAATGTGATCCAGACACGCATGGCGATCGGCTCCGGCGGCATCGTCGGCAAAGGTTATTTGAAAGGGACGCAAACGCAGTTGCGCTACGTGCCCAAGCAGTGGACCGACTTTATCATCAGTGTACCAAGCGAGGAGTTCGGATTTCTCGGCGCAGTCGTGATCCTGCTGCTCTATCTCTTCGTGATCTTCCGAGGCATCGCGATCGCCTCCAGCGTTCGAAGCCGTTTCGCGAGTGTTCTCGCGATCGGCATCTCAGGCATCTGGTTCTTGCACTGCACAGTAAACATCGGAATGGCACTCGGGCTCATGCCTGTAGTAGGCATCCCGCTACCCTTCATGAGCTACGGCGGCTCCGCACTACTGACCAACCTCGTCATGGCCGGCGTGCTGATGAATCTTTATCGGAATAGGAGGATGCTGTTTTGATTGCGCGCCTGGGGTAAAAATTTTTCCCCAACGAATGTTTGTTCGCCCTTTCGGATTCCTTTTCTACTCGGCAACTCTATTTATCCATAATGTACAAGGCCCTCACCCTTTCACTGACTCTCATCGTGATCTGCAGTACAACTGCGGTGGGGCAATGGAGTGGGCTTTCCCAAATGTTTAGCCAGATCCAATTCCTGGATGATTCCTCTGGATTCGGAGTACGTGTCTATCCTGATCTAGCATCTTTCCCGCTCTATACGACAACGAATGCAGGGGCGTCATGGCAAGTGCAGGATAGCACTAGCTTCTTTGCAGGCACATTGGGTACAAACATGCCTACCTCATTTCATTTCCTTTCAGCGACACACGGATTTGTATTCGTTCACAAGTATAGCAATCAAGCGCAGGGCAGTGGAATCGAGGAGACGGTGGATGGTGGCAGGACATGGAATGAGATCTATCCAAACGTGCGACCCTTTACTAACGACTCACGATACTTGACAACTGTCGGTAATGGACGTTTCATTTTTGCAACTGCTGCATATTCACTCCATTTATCGGTCCCGTTTCAGGGATTGTTCGTGTATCGATCAAAAGATCAGGGGGGTCTGCCGTGCGACCTTGTGCTCGATGGCAGTAAGTTCATCGGATATACCGTTGGCGACATTCGCTCATATGATCAAGACGCTGTAGGCAATGCAATCGCGGTCCTTCAGGACACTGCCGGTAGATCGCTCATAGTAAGAAAACTTTATCCGGACACTACCTGGACTATCTTGAACGTGCTCGACACGTCAGCTATCTTCTTTGGTTATGCGACGGAGATCAAATATGTTGGAGGCCAGCGATGGGAGGCATCTACCGACAGTGGTATCTACTCGAGTTCTGATCTCGGAGCGCATTGGATGCCTGTTGCTCGAACCTCAATTCGAACGACACATCTTAGTTTCGGTTCAGGCGGAAGGGGCTACGCTACATTTCAAAAAACCACGCGATATATTCTGGCAACACGAGATTCGGGGAAATCCTGGCAACGCGAAGCTCTTCCACTCTTGACGGCTGATAGTTTGAAAACGCCGGTGCTTGGGGGTTCACATACGGCGGCTATTCTAGGCACATCCGGCCCCTGGCCTGATGCAAGCTGGATCAATCGTTCAGCCAATGCTCAAAGACGTGGCTGGTTGTATCTAAATTCCATAGACACGTTTATCGGGGTCTATCCGAAGAATGATAGCTCCGTTCACCGCTTGCTTGTACGAAACGATGACACGACCAGTTGGAACGTGCTCAATGTCACAGGCGACAATCCGCATCTTAGCTCGCTTGATAGCAACCTGACCGTTCTGCCTGGAGATAGTGCCTTTGTGCGCTATACGTTTTCTGTTTTAACTAGCGTGGGTGAAGGAGTTCATTTAACGATCACAACGGATGATCCTTTCACTAGCCCACTCAAAGTACGGATCGATGCCAGAGCGAAGCTGCCTCATCTTAGGATTATCTCGAATCCCACTCTCGCAACATTGCAACTTGGTCAGACTATCATTGAGCGAAGCTATTTATATAACGACGGGACGGATTCACTCCGAATAACTGCTTATCAACCCTCATCCTCCGAGTGCAACATCATTGGTACTGTTCTGAAATTGATTGCTGCCGGCATTGAAGTGCCTCTTGATGTCTCGATCCATCCTGTAAAGGCTGGTTTGGATTCCGGGATCGTAGTTGTTCATTCAAATGCGGAATCTGCCAGCCTGGATACCATCGCATATCATTTATATGTAGCAAGTGATCGTGTGAATACATCATGGTCCCTGGTGCGACCCGCGCCGAACGATACTGGTGATAGCTTCGCGAAAACTCTCGCATTAGCCGGCGATGGGAAGTTGCTCGTCGGGATACAGGGCGCCGATCAGACACTTCATCAGGACATGATCCTTGATGAGTACGATTCCTCCGGCAGCTCGATGTGGTCGAGGGTTATTCATGGGACGGGTGCAGGGTCCGACGTGCCGTGGCAAATCGTGACAGATGGATCCCAAAATATATACTTCTCTGGAATACTTCGCAATCATTTCGCGAGTGCAACGGATTTTGATAATTGTGTGCTCACGTCATTTGACAAGCAAGGCACATTTAGGTGGGCAGATACATTGGGACATGACTCCAATGTTGTTCCTTTCCGAACACTTGTACTTCCGAACAGTCAAATCATTGAGATCTGTCATGGATATGGATGGTATGTCCACGATGCAGCATACGATAAATCGGAAGTTGGGCAGATCGGGGTCTTTTGGACAAACTCACAGAATTCCCATCCTTCGATCAGCTTGATTAACGGCACCTCCCAACTGTTTTTGGATGCTGGTAACTCTGGATATGAGTATAATCTTGACGATTATCCAATTGCAGCAGAGCTGGACGGAGTCGGAGGATTCTATCTGCTGAACAGTTTCGATAAAACAGATACCTCGATATGGTACCAACCACCGTTCTATGTTGATAAGCGGGAGAACAGGCTGTCCCATTTCTCTGTCGGGCAGCTGACTTCTTCTTGGTCAACGCGAGTCGAGGGAAGCTCGATGTATGTTGACCAGAACGGAAATGCCATGATCATTGGTGACTCGCTTACGAAGGTGGATGTTAATGGAAACATCGTGAACGAACGCTATTTCCCCGCGCACCGTCTATGGGTACGTTCGCCGGATGCTGATCTCAATACTTACAATACGAATATCGGAATTACGCGTTATTCCGAGAGCCGAGGACTGCTTTGGCAGCATAACTACAACAGTCTTATTCTCGATGACCGCACTTATGCTAACGAACGACGCCTACCTTGCAAACTTCTTACAGACGCAGCGAACAATGTTTATATCGTTGCAACTGCTCAGCAAGGAAGCAACTCAATTGTCGTCGTCTTAAAGTATGATTCACTGGGCACACTTCGATGGATCACCAGCCATGGAGGTGGATCGACGCGTGACACTGCTCTTGATGCAGTTCTAGATCACCACGGTCCAATCTATGTTTGTGGTGGAACGGCTGATTCTCTCGGCAAGTATCGACCACTAATATGGAAGATCGAACAAGACCCGGTCCCCGGAGCAGTCGAAACACCAATGAAGCCTGCTGCACAACTACAAATATTTCCAAACCCATTTACTAAATCGGTCATAGCGACCGTTCCGAATTCGATCGAAGCGCCATTTGATTATTCAGTGATCGATGTGTTGGGTCGAAAAGTCGCATGTGCTTCCGGAGTCGGAAATCGGACTATCACTGTTTCAGGCGGCGGGCTCGCAAACGGTGTTTATCTCTTGCGCGTGCAAGATCATCTCGGCAATGTCGCGGAGAAAAAACTTATTCGGGAAAGATGAGTGGGGATACAAAAGCCTCGTTGATTGAGGCGGGTGAGGTCCGAAAATTCTTGTCGGCGTGGCGGGATTTGAACCCACGACCCCTACTACCCCAAAGTAGTGCGCTACCAGGCTGCGCTACACGCCGAAACTGCTAATGCTCGTTGCCGAATCAATCGTTACCGAGTCTTAGGCGACCGGTTCAACAGGTCGATGAAAGCGCTCGTTCCGATTTCTTCGAGCCTGGATTACGGGGCAGCGTTTGCGTGGGCCTGATTGATCATTCGGGATTGTTCGTCCATTGTGCGAGAAAAATAATGTCCGCCTGAGCCATCACGCCGAGCTACGAAATACAGTTTGTTGTGATGTGCAGGTTCGAGCGCGGCTTTGATCGCTGCCGCGCCAGGGTTATTGATTGGACCGGGTGGCAGACCCGTATTCATGTATGTGTTGTAAGGCGTTGGGATAGACAGGTCATCATGGGTGATCGGTCGCGTGAGATGCAAACCATATTGAACGGTCGGGTCTGCATCCAGCTTCATGTCGATGTTGAGTCTGTTCCAATAGACTCCAGCGATCGTATCACGCTCTTTCGGCAGATGCGCCTCGGCTTCTACTATTGAGGCTAGCGTCATGAGTTCATGCAGACTCAGATCCAGCGCTTCGGCTTTCTCGCGAACCGAATCGTTCGCGACCGATTTCCATCGTGCGATCATCCGAATGACAAGCGTCTTTGGATCGGTTGTCAGCACGAATCGATATGTATCCGGAAATAGATAACCCTCCGCGTCTTTTGCTTCTTTCGGAACGCCGAGCGAATGTATGAAGACGGGATCGGTAGCATATTTCATAAACAGAGCAGAATCAAGCTCCAGCTTTTCGCGCGCAATCTGCGCGACTCTTCGCATCGTGATTCCTTCCGGAAATGTCGCCTGAAAAATCAGCGCATACTCGCTGCCAGTGAATCGCTGGATGATCTCTGCATTGGAGAGTCCATACGCAATTCGATAAACGCCAGCGTGCAGCTTGCTGCCCGTCCCAAGCAGCCGTGCAGCCAGGCTGAAAAGGAACGGCGAGCGTAATAGGTGATGTGCATCGAGAGAATCTCGAAGCGCTTGCACAGTCATTCCTTTTGGGACGATGATCCGTTCCTCTTTATTCGTTGAAGTGGTATTGGGCAAAAGCAGGATCGCATACACCAGCGCGACAAGTGCGAGCGCCGCGATCAATCCGAACGTAGTCCTTCTTTTCATTTCTCAAAACTATCAACACGAAATGTTGTGAAATTCATTTCGACAATAAACGAAGGGCGCCGATAGCGGCGCCCTTCTTCGTGCAGCATTACCCCGGTGTAATTATTTGCTGGACTTATCGATCTGAACTTCAACGCGGCGGTTAAGCTGACGTCCTTCCGGAAGTTCATTCGCGAATTTTGGATCGCGGAGACCAACACCGTGAACATTGGTGTTCGCCGGAAGTTTGGTCGTTGCGCGCAGAGCGGTAACGGCGGAATTCGCACGCTGTTCGCTCAAAGCCTGGTTGTATTCCGCAGTGCCAGTACTATCGCAATAGCCGGTCACGTTTACGCCCGTCGCATCACGAGAAATACTCTCGGAAATGAGGTCGAGCATTTGACGAGCACGTGCGTTGATGTCGGCAGTGTTGAAGTCGAAGCTAAGCATTGCATAGCGCTCGAGGTTCTCGCGGTCGACAGTACGTGTTACGACACGGGTCATACCATCCGACACAGCCTGACGTCCGTCCATTGTATTCACAACGATCTTATAATGGACCGGCTTGTTGACGTATGAAGATGCATCCGCGATTACAGCAGTTGTTGTTGCAGGCGGCATTCCAGTCCCTGTGAGGGGCTGACCGATCTGCGTACCGTTATCGTCCAGGGTGATCGTCCAATCCTTGTACTGAACATCCGTCGGACGAATGGTCGTCTCAAAACGGACGATCGTTTCACCAACGGTATTGTTCGTGCGTGTCTCAATGACGACGGGTCCGGTGACGCGGCTGTCAGCAGAAGCGATCTCTGCGCGACGATTCTCTTCTCTGCCCGCCTTGGTTACAGGATTGGTCGGAAGTTCAGGAAGATTACGTTGATCGACCGTGACGCGGCTTGCATCGATACCCCAGGTATTGACGAGATAATCGCGCACCGCCATTGCACGTGCCTTCGAAAGATTGATATTGTTCTTTTCCTGACCAGCATTCTCGTTTGTTCCAGTGATCGTCACAGTAGCTTGCGGATACTGTTTCAAGCGCGCGCCGACGATATCGAGTACCGCATGGTTACCATCCACCTCGTTCTTATCCTTGAGGGATTCGGTCGTGAAGCCAGTCGATCCCATACGGCTATAGCGAGCCGGTACCGATGCATCGTTGCTTGCAAAGAAAACATATGGAAGCAGCGGCATTGAAGAGCGGCTATGCAAACCCTGCTGTGGTACGATCGGCTCTGGTGTCGGAGTGTTATCCGGCAATACGCCACGAGCGGTGATCGAAACCTCGATTGCTGCAACAGGCGGCGGCGGCGGCGGTTCGCTGCCGACATCGAACTTTAAGCTAAGTCCGGCCTGAACTGTCGAGATAAAATACTCGCTCTTGTCATGCTTCTGCGAAAAATCGGTAAGGAAGTAATCGTAGAATGCTTCAGGCGTGAGCCAGATCGTATTCTTTGAATTGAGCGGAATGTCGTAACCGATACCCCCCTTGATCGCTGCAATAAATTTTGCAACTTCAGGAATATTCACACCCGAGTTACTCGCATCGGTAATATTCGAGCTATGTGCATAGCTGTACTTGATCGGTGTCGAGAAATGGGGTCCCAGCATCAAATGAAAATTGCTGAGCGAATACTTAAATAGAATGTCTGCGCCAATTGTCTGGAATGCGACACCAAGATCTTTCACGCTCGAACCAGGTGCGCCCGCGGTCATTCCACCTGGGTTTGCTACACCGTCATCCCAGCGAGTGCTGAAATCGTTGTAAGCAATGCGAGGCGCGAACATGAGGTTCGTTGCAATCGGGAATTCACCGAGCAAGTGGAACTCGAAATTAGGAAATCCCGGTCCATGTTGGTATTGGACATTGTCGAGTGTGTAGATTCCCGACGAAGGAAAGTTAAGGTCAGCGCCGCCGCCAAAGCCAAGTGTTGTATGCGTTGGCCAGGTCGGCTTATCGGTCATTCCAGTTTGAGCACTGGCATTCGACGATACAACCGCTAGCGACGCACAGAGCGCCAGGGCGGACATACCGAGAATCCGACGAATTGATTTTATAAGCATGGCACGTGTAATTTTCAAGTGTAAAACAAGTCTCGCGGCGTACAGGCAACGAATGTCGTTTACCTGTGGGCTGGTCCGAACGGTGCGGGGCTTACCCTGTCACATCTTGTTCGAGACCTGAGCTGAAGTTCGCTCTTCCACCGCAAGGGTGTTAGAAATTCAGGTCGTTGATGCGCTTAGTCTAGAGCTCTTCCTCGCAATTCTTAAGTAAATAAGAAGGTCTGGAATTAGCTTGATCTCGAGAGGCGGTCCGCTCATATATTTCGAATCCTCCTCACTGATCTCTTCTCTGCCAGCGCCTCTCGACGCTGTAAAAGTTGTCTGGAAAGCTCTTAATCAAAATCCTCGCCAACGGAAAGCCGTTTGGTGCCAGAAAGCAATCTCTTCACAAAAATATGGACTTTTGCTGAAACTGGCCCGTATTTGACGCTGACAGCGGAAAAATGTTTCTCTCAGGTAAAGAGATTTGGATTCAAGTTGGGAGAGTTCTTACGATAGGAGATGATGATCTCTTCCATATCGTTGAGTGAGGAATCGCCGATGGTGCAAAAAAAGCCTCTGAAGTTTCCTTCAGAGGCGATGCAATTTTCAGTCTATTGGAGGGACTACAAACCGGGTCCGGAGTGCCAACCAGTAGAGTAAAGGCCGCCGAGAAACATGGCCGTAACAATCGCGGTAACGATCAGTGTGATGATCCAGTAAATCACGGCGACAATAAGAATCGAAAACAGAACATAGCCAACTTTCTTGTCTTCGGGAACGGTCATCGCTTCGGCTGAATGCATCCAGAAAAGATAGAACGCATAGATGCCGCCTGCGAGCGCTGCAATCCAGCCGAGGATCGGAATAAACATGAGTACCATTCCGAGCCATGCCGGTGTCATCGCGTAGACGTAAAGCTTTAGCGCACTGAGTTCATTCTTTGAGCCGCCGAAGCTTGGAGCCAGCGTTGAGAGAATCTTCGGAACAAAGAAGAGCGCCGTGATCTCAAAGGCGAGCCGCAGCGCATGCATTGCGAGAAAATAGGGAGCCCACAAGCCAATGAAGGCAAAGCCTGCAGTGACAATCATGCTGCCGATTGCCTGCGCGACATTGGCAGCAATGATCAGGGTGATACCATAACGAATGAGCGCCGCACGTTCATTCTCTTCGGCCATAAACCGTGGCCACTCCGTGGTCTCCTGTGTTACGATCTGTACTGATCTGCCGATTTGCATAGGTGTGACGTTTAACTGGTGAAAGGATCGAATACCTTTGTGCGCCTCGCACACAACTCACAGGGTCTCAGGAAAATAGCAGAGTCGGCGCACAACCATTCGCGTGAACTACCGTACACAAAATACTAAGTAATTTGCCATTTTCCAAGTCGAAAACAGTGGCTTAACAGACCCGGACTCCTCAAGCCGGGAAACCGACTGCATTGCCCTGCGTTAGAAGTGTCTCGATCAATTTCTCTTATGCCGCTGAAACTCTCATTTTTTTGCGTTACCGTGCTGGTCCTCGGAGGCCTCACGCTGGATGGATGCACCCGGCATGATGATCCAGTGCCAACCATCGATTCGACACATTCAAGCAGCCAGACGATCGTTAGTAAAACGGACTCTTCATCCAATGCACACTCAGGGAAAAGTGCACAGGCCGAGACGAATGACCAAGTAATCCCTGCACCGGGCCCTGGTGGAATCGTGATGTTGTCCGAGGACGATCCTGAGTCCAAGCCGCCAATCCCGCTGACCCCTCACACTCCTCAGGGCCCTCAGACTGGTCAGACTGGACCCTCGAAGAGCCAGATGCCGATCGGAACAATGCCGATCATGTCATCCACACAGCTTGCAAAGCTCCATCCGACGATTCCGGGATATCGTCGCGATGAATCGCGTCTATTTAGTCGGGATGTGCCTGGAGTTGTCTCGAAGTCAACAGCCATTTACCGAAATGCCAACGATTCGAATCAAACGATTCGACTCACGATCGTTGATCAGGATGAGCGCTATGCCGATTTGATGATCAAGGAGATCATGAGCCTTGAAGCGAACGATGGAAAGAAGATCTCGGTAAGTCCGTCAGGCGAAGTGCTGACAGCGTATGAAGTGCATGTCAACGGGACGATCGGAGCCAGTTCCTACATCCCGAGCGAGCATATTGCAACGCTGTCGCTCGTCGTTGGCGATCACCGACTTGTGCAATTTCGCGAACAGCCCGCGACCTCGCGTGACCATCTTCTCGAAGTCGCAAAATACTTTGATGTAAAGAAATTCGAGAGCGCTCGTTAGACTTTTGGGAGGTCAATTCCGGGTTGCACCAATGATGCAACATTCTCGAGGTTCGCGTTGGTCTACTAATTGATAACTCTCTCACTGTGTCAAAAACTCATCCGAACGCAGCAAAGCCTCCTTTGAAGGCCAAAACATCGGGCCGTCACCTGACAAAGGTATCGGCAGCACTCCCCATGGAGAGCAGACTCCTTGAGATGTTCAAAGAACATCGGGGCGGTCTCTTCAAGACCAATGAGATCTCGAAGATCATCGGGGTCAAATCCGATCATGCCGAATACCAATCGTTGCGCGATACGCTCAGGGAGTTGGAAACGAGCGGCAAGATCGTACGCGGAAGCCGCCGACGGTATGGTATCCCACCTCCCGAAATAAGCACGATCGAAGGTACGTTACGCATGCAGTCAACCGGCAACGGTATCGTTACGCCGGATGCGCATCATGATCTGAAGGACACAGTACTCATTCGCGCGAAGCATCTTCAGCGAGCGCAGGATGGAGATCATGTGCGCGTGACCATTGCCAAGACAAAGCGCGGCGAGCGTCCGCATGGGGAGATCATTCGAGTGCTGGAGCACTCAACGCGGCCTGTAATAGGGCGCGTCGAGCGGACGCGTGAAGAACAACTCGTCGTAATGACTGAACCGGCAAAGTTCGATCGAAATATTAGGCTCGATGCCGAGCAACAACTTGGGAAGCGATCACGTAAGCTGCCTGTCAACGGAGCACTTGGACGTGCTCGGCGCACGCAGACGGGCGATCGGTTTGTGGAAGTCGGCCCGCCAGTGACAATAGAGTCAGAAATGAAGGCCATCGCAGAGGAGTTGGGGCTTCCAGGCGAATTTCCCAAAGCCGTGCTCGATGAATTGGCAACGATCCCGATAACGATCAGCCCGGAGGAGATCAAGAAACGAGTTGATCTCCGAAAAAAGACGATCATCACGATCGATCCTGAAGATGCGAAGGATTTTGACGATGCGGTTTCACTCGAAGAGAACGACGATGGCACCGTAACGCTTGGCGTCCACATTGCCGATGTCAGTCATTACGTTCAGGAAGGGACAGCGCTCGATGATGAAGCGCTCGCACGTGGAACATCGGTCTATCTCGTCGGAGGTGTGATTCCAATGCTTCCGGAAAAGATCTCCAACGAGCTTTGCTCGCTTCGTCCCGATGAAGACAAACTTACTTACTCGGTATTCCTGAAGATGAATCCCGAGACGGCTGAGGTGATCTCTTCCGAGATCAAGAAGAGCGTTATTCGCAGTGCAATGCGCTTTACGTACGAGGAAGCAGAAAAGCGAACGACCTCGGGAAAAGGCAAGCATGCTGCGCTGCTAAAGCGTATGAAAAAGCTGAGCGAACAGATGTACGAGCGACGGCATGCCGAAGGATCGATCGACTTCGAGACCGACGAAGTTCGATTCATATTTGACGAGAACGGTGTGCCGATCGAGAGCTTGAAGAAAGTCAGGCTTGGCTCGATGCGAATGATCGAAGATTTCATGCTCGCTGCAAATCGCGCGATCGCTGAGTTCATTTCGACAAAAGCCAAAGAGGGAAGCGAGCGGCCGTTTCTCTATCGCATCCACGCGGATCCCGATCCAAGCAAGCTTCGCGATCTTGCCGAACTCGCGAAAGGGTTAGGGTACAAACTCTCACCGGAGAATGCGCAGCCAAAGACGATACAGAAATTTCTCGATAGCATCAAAGGCAAGCCTGAAGAGAAAATGCTGAATCAACTCATGCTCCGTTCGATGGCAAAAGCTGTTTATGCCGAGCATAATGTTGGGCATTTTGGACTTGCCTTCACGCATTACACGCATTTCACCTCGCCGATCAGGCGTTATCCTGATCTGATCGTGCATCGCATGCTCTTCGAATATCTCACCGGCGCCGGGATGGAGCGCAAGCGTGAGCACCATTACTATCAAATCCTGCCGGAGATCGCAGATCAAACCAGCGCACTCGAACGCCGTGCCACAGAAGCTGAACGCGAGTCGATCAAGGTCGCACAGATGCTGCTAATGAAGCCGCATGTAGGTGAAGAATTTGACGGCATCATCACAGGAGTGACCCACTTCGGAGTTTTTATCGAGATCGAGACTGGCGCAGAAGGTTTACTGCACATCCGCGAACTGCCAGGCTTTTACACATTCGACGAAGCGCATCACAGCCTCTCAAGAGAGCATCGCGGCAACCGTGGACGTAAAAAGCTTCGACCGTGGGAGAAAGAAAAAACGAACGGTGCCGATCGATATCGTATCGGCGACAAGATACGCGTTCAGCTCGTCAAAGTTCTTGAAGAAAAACGTCAGATGGATTTCAGGCTCGTTGAAGAATGATAATTACTGCCCCGTCGCACGCTGCCTGAGTGCTTCAAAGAGCACGACAGCCGTCGCCACGCTGGCGTTCAGCGATTCAGTTTTTCCTCGAAGCGGAATTTTGATCAGCTCGTCACAGCGCTCACGAGTTAAATGGTGGAGTCCTTTTTCTTCGCTTCCGGTGACGAGTAGTGTCGGCTGGCGGAAGTCCGTTTCGTAGATCGTCTTGGTCCCTTCACTTGCGAGTCCCAGGATCTGGAAACCAAATCGCTCGCGTAGATCGCGCATCGTTTGATCGAGGTTGCCATACTTGATGATAGCAACATGCTCAGCGGCGCCGGCGCTTGTCTTATACACTGCAGGCGTGAGAGCCGAACGCTTCTGATGGAGCAGCACTGCATCTGCGCCGCCTGCTTCGGCTGAACGCAGGACCGCGCCTACATTATGGGGATCCTCAACACCGTCAAGCGCAATGAGCAGGGCGGGACGGCCGGCGCATTTCTCCATTACTTCATCGATGGTTTGATACGTGCGCTTGGAGATGAGCGCGATGACACCTTGCGAATCGGTATTATCCGCGCTGCGCAATTCAAGATCTCTGAACTTGCCCCGATCGAGTTCAGTGTGTGCCAGGCGGTGCTTGCGAAGCATTGAAACGATCTCAACGATCTGCGGGCCCTGGACGCCATGAGCGACATAGATCTTTTCGATCTTCTGTCGGCCTTCCTCGCTCTTGAGTAATTCAAGCACTGGGCGTCGTCCGACGACATACAGGCCATCAGATTCAGGTGCTTCGCGGTTTGGTCGTGCGTCATCGCGCCTCGGACGAACACTATCCGGCCGTCGAAAACCCACAGGCTCGCTGCGTGTACCTGGTACGCTGCGCTTAAATGGTGGTCGGTTACTCTGAGGTCGTCGTGATTCTGGCATTCTGCTCTATTGAAGTAGCGTAAGTTCTGGTAGATTGTCCGACGCGCCGAAATGCTCTTGCAGAAGCTCGACTGCGCCTGGCACATCGGGTACATACGTCAATCGATCGCGATGATGTTGAAGCAATGCATCATTGTCGAAGACATGAGCAACGGCACTCCACGCTTGACCAACAAGTATCATCGGTCGCGGTGTGATAAAGTTTTTTAGCATGTAATCCCAAACGGTCATTACCTCGATCAATGTGCCCGGCGATGCACCAATGGCAACGGATGCATCTGCAAGATCGATCAACTCCATCAACCGATCGACGGCGCTCTTGACTTTAATCTCCCGTGAGATGAACGCATTCGGCTCTCGTCCTCGTGCAAAGTAAACTTCAGCCGTCACCCCGATGACTTTCACGCCGGTCATCTGCGCTCCCTTCGACGCTGCTTCCATCACACCGCCGTAGCCGCCGGTCACAACATTGAAGCCAGCCTCTCCCAATAGCGTACCGAGTTGCTCAGCTTCTCGATAAAGCGGATGATCGCTCTCGACATTCCCCGGACCAAAAATAGTGATGAGCTTCTTCATTGCTCAATCAAGGAATGCCCACGTGACATCGATCCGCCATTCAAAACCCTGGCGTGGATAGACACTCACGTTGTAATAAGGTGCGCTAAGAATATTCAGGAAGCCCATGTTTACCTGTGCGCGACGATCGATCTCCGTCGAAATGAGCACATCGAAGATGCCTTTGGCCGTTGTGATCCTCGGATCGGCAAGTGGTTTTCCGGCCCGCGCAGCCGCACCCTTATACAGATAATAGTCAGAAGCGGGGTCGTAGGTAAGCTGCGGATCGAGACGATTGAGAAAACGCAATCTCCCGCCCAATGACAGTCGAAGATTACCCTCGCCAACTTCCGACTCATAATAAAAGCCTGCATTACCAAACAGCTTCTGATTGAGTGGCACTGCAATGAGCGGATTTGGCGATGGGGGCGTGATGGGGTTTGTCGTCGGATAATACGTTAACAGACCTGAGAAATGAAAATGCCCAAAGTACAAGTCGAGCGCGACCTGCGCTGACTGCGTGTGCAAATCCTGATTGGAGAATCGTACGGCTTGCAGCGAATCGGCAAGAAAATCCAGCACGACGCCTTCCGGTTCGTGTCGATCGAGCACACCTGCATGAAGCGCAACGCTATCGTGGAAACCTGCCCCGAAACGTAGATCAAGAAACGCGCCGATATTGCGAATCTGATAATTCGCGGAAGGTGTCGGCGAGAACACCGCACGATCCTTTTGGTAAGTGTAACTCACGTCAAATCCGAGCGCCTGTGTCAGTTTGATCGAACCCTCGAGACCCACACTTGGCAAGAATAATGAAGAAACCGGATCACTGCCAAGCGTCAAATTGTCCTGGACGGCGCGAACAAACCCGAACAGATTAATGCCAAAGTTTCCTTGAATGCCAATAGAATCTGAGGCAGTTGCTGCAAACCGTAAGTCATGTTCGGCGCTGCTGTAGAGTGAAATAGCCGAGCGATTCATCGACTGGATCTCGCCTTTGAGTCGCGCCTCTGTAAGGAAGTCACCCAGATGAACGCCCAATGGCTGCTCGAGTGATAGACCAAAACGATTCGCCTCGGTAAGCGGGAGTGTATAAGGAGAAAATCCAGAATCGACGGTAAGCAGACGCCTTGCAGAATAGGTTGCGTAAGCGCTGATGCGTGTGCGAAGCGTGGCGATGAATGGCAAATCGATCTGGGCGAGTCCGTCAAGTCGGATGCGATGCTCGGAGGTCGATCGATCGATCGTCGGTGCGAGTTGGGCGTTGAAGATATCAGTCGTTGAATCAGCCGGTGAAATACCACCACTGAGTCCGCTGAACGCAGATGTGTAATTTCCCCAAATGAGAAAATCGAGCGAATGCTGGAGCGCGTACGGAGTGCTCAGGATTGAATCAACCACATGCTGTGTGGTCGTGCTGTCGCGGTGGATCGTCCCTAAAAAAGAATTGTATGTCATTTGCACTCGACCTGACCAAAGATCGACTCGTGGATTAAACGTTGGATCGTTCACATTGGGTGAATTCCCCGCTGCCCGCCGATCGATGCCAAACGTAAGATTGGTCCCGCGCGAGGCATTGAGGCTAAAAAGTCCTTCGAAGTTGGAAAGACTTTGCGAAAGCGCTTGTGTGTAGTGAACGCGCGAATAAGGCACCGGTGCACGAAACCGCTCGACCTCCATATCGAGCATATCGGATGCCGCAAGATCGGCACTCGTCTTTGAGAGTGCCGTCGCACCGCCACCGAGCGATATTCGCTCGAAGCCATCAACCGAAAACATATTCAACTCTGTGTTGCCGGTAATCGGGTCATCGATCGGAAGCGATCCATTGATAAGCGAGGAGGTAAGACCTTCGCTCGTGCGGTTCGTGAGCGTGAAGCTTTCGCGCTCATAACCGGCCTCGGTTGGCAGCAATGCATACGGTCCTCCAATTTCTTCCAACAACAACGGGACGGTCGATGGAGAGGCATAATAGCGGATCGCCTCGCGAGAAACAGTGATCGCAGAACCTGTGCGTTCAGCACTCGGCCTCCGGAAGTACTCGCCTGCAGGAGTGGTTCGTGTCGGGAGCATTGTATCTGGTTTCACCACGCTCTTTAACTTCAGACTGTCCGCATGCGTGATGAGTGGGAGTTCCTGCGCCACTGCTCGATGAGCAAGCAGAGAAAAACCACAAATGGCAGTAAGGACATAGAGAATCCTCCTTACACAAAAGGAGGGAGTGTGAGCGATATGTGAGAGTCGCGGCGTAATAGTGGTGATGGCTCCAAGGATCGTTACCCGCTTTCTAACGGTAATTCCGAAGTCAGGTTCAATAAAATAAAAGCTGACACTCGGCACAGTTGCGCGCTCAGGAGGTGTTCCTTTTGGCAGAAGTATGACCCAACTAAGAAAAGAGCTTGCATTATTTGGATCGACCGGAAGCGTCGGCGTGAACACGCTCGAGGTTGCTCGGCGACATCCGGAGCGATATCGGGTGCAATATCTCACCACGAATCAACGCATAGAGATCCTTCGCGAGCAGATCGACGAATTCCATCCGCGTTCGGTCGTTGTGCTGAATGAAGTAAAAGCAGTCGAACTTGAGCGAACGCACGGAAGCGTTACGGAGATACTTACAGGTACGGACGCTCTCGAGGAAATTGCTAACCGGGATGATTACGATACACTCATTGGCGCGCTCGTTGGCTTTGCAGGACTAAAACCAACAGCTGCCGCGATTGCAAAAGGCAAGCGAGTTTGTATCGCCAACAAAGAAACGCTTGTCGTCGCTGGTGAACTGCTGACTGCCCTGGCCAAGAGGACAGGGGCCGAGATCGTCCCAATCGATAGCGAACATTCGGCGATCGCACAATGCCTCATCGGCGAAGATCATTCTTCGATACGAAAGATCATACTAACCGCCAGTGGCGGACCCTTCCGAACACGCGCGAAAGAAACGTTTGCCGAGATCACGCTCGCAGAAGCCTTGCGACATCCGAACTGGGTCATGGGACGAAAGATCACGATCGACTCGGCAACGCTCATGAACAAAGGGCTCGAGATCATCGAAGCCCGGTGGCTCTTTGATGTGACTTTTGACATGATCGAAGTCATCGTTCATCCACAGTCGATCATACATTCCATGGTGGAGTTCGTGGATGGGAGCGTGAAAGCGCAGCTCGGCGCGCCGGACATGCGGTTGCCGATCCAATATGCGATCGAAGCGCCGCACCGTTTGAACGAACGCTACGAGCTTCTCGATTTGCTCAAAACGAAACCGCTCGAATTTTTCCCGCCCGATCTTGAGAAGTTTCCATGCCTAAAGCTGGCCCAGACCGCAGGCCGAAAAGGTGGACTGTATCCAACGATCCTGAACGCAGCAAACGAAGCGGCTGTCGCGCTCTTCCTTGAAGAGGAGATCGGTTTCAACGATATTCCGCGCATCATCGAAGAAATGCTTGTCAGCGCTCCTGTAGGTAGCGATGCAAAGTTTGCAACAGACTCGTTACAGTCAATCATGCGTGAATTGGAGCGCATTGGCCAAGCCGATGCGCATGCTCGCGAGCAGGTTGCCCACGCGCACGCAAATGTTGAAACTGTCAAGGGCAGTTTTTCGTAAAGTGACGCGTTATAAAGTAGCTCACAACAGTGACCGGTAGGAATTTTCAAATAGACCCTCCCGTTCGAGCAGTATCTAAATGACCTTATGGCGTTTCTTACCAGCATCCTTTTAGTCCTTAAAGCGGCTGTTCCATTCATTGTTACCATCTTCGTGCTCGTCACCGCGCACGAATTCGGTCACTTTATCACTGCGCGACTTTTCGGCATGCACGTGCCCGTCTTTTCAGTCGGTATGGGTCGCAGGCTCTTTGGCTACAATAAACTTTTTGGTTTTAGCTTCGGCCCGCTCAAGCCAGAACAGGAAGAGCAGCTTGGCGAAAACACAGATTACCGTTTAGCGCTTTTGCCAATCGGAGGTTACGCGAAGATCGATGGGATGATCGACGAAACGCAAACCGAAGAATTACCTCCGGATCCAAAACCCTGGGAATTCCGCGCGAAGCCATGGTGGCAGAAGTCGATCGTGATTTGTGCAGGCGTTGTCATGAATCTCCTCGTGGCCGCTGTCATTTTCACGTTCCTTATTTATCGCCAGGGCGATACTATCAAGTCGACCAAGACGATCGGCTCTGTGCTTCAATCTAGCGCTGCTGCCCAAGCAGGTGTAAAGAGCGGGGAAGAAGTCGTTGCGGTAAACGGTAATCCAGTTGCGAACTGGAGCGAGGTCGAGCAGAAGGTCTTTGTTGACAATGCCGGTCAGGAATATTCGGTCGATGTGAAAACGCCCGAAGGCGTTAAGACCGTCCATTATCCTGCGATCGCAATGAAGGACGTGCCCGATGAAGAGCTCGCCTATCGTATGGATCAGAATTTTGGCTTGTGGCCGCTCGGACACGGACATGTGCTCGTTGATACCGTAGTTGGCAAACCTGCGCATGATGTCGGTTTGAAGTCAGGTGATGTCATCACGGCTGTCAATGGCGATTCCGTCTCCGATCAATTTGCGCTCGTTACACTAGTAGGTAGGCACCCCAAGGATTCGATCACGTTAAGCTGGGTTCGTGGCGGACAAGCGATGACGGGACGCGTCGAGCCAGACAAGGCAGGACATATTGGCGTAGAAGTGGGTCCGGAGATTTATCGTGGTCCCACGCAGCATCATAATTATTCGCTCATTGAAGCGATCCCGAAAGGCATCAAGTTCACGAAAGATAGGCTCGGCCTGATCACACACGGCATCTGGCTGACGATCACCGGGAAAGTACCCGTCACCTCAGCGCTTGGCGGACCGATCAAGATCTTCAACTATGCAAAGAAGAGCGCGTCATACGGCGGATCGTCGTTCATTATCTTCATCGCGATGCTTTCGTTATCGCTCGCCTTCCTGAATATTTTGCCGATTCCTGCACTCGATGGCGGACATTTGATCATCATACTCGTCGAAGCTATTCTCCATCGCGAACTCTCGCAAAAGGTGAAGCTCGGCATACAAAAGGTAGGAGTCGTGCTTCTGCTTTCGCTGATGGCGTTTATGGTGTTCAATGATATAAGAAGTTTGTAGGAGTACAGACTCCTTTTGGAGTTCACAATTTCCAGGGGTACCATCAGTATGATCAAGTACACGGTTCTCGTTCTTGCGCTTGTTTCGATCTGCGCGACGTCGCAAGCTCAGGTCAAAAAACACTACAGCAAGCCTCTCCGCGTACTTGATGCTTTTGAGACAACGAAGAAGCTGCCGTTGAATCTATTCAACTACGGACCTCAACCTTTTACCCCAGAACAATTCAATGATCTAACGCGACAGCTCCTTCTGATAAGACCAGGGTTCGTCATCGAACCTTCCAAATGGAAAGGTGCAGTCCTCGCGCCTTTGTCAGGTTTGGCGAATAGCAAATCTGTTGGTTGATCAATACCCGCTCTTGAGACAGAAGCCTTAACTGCGGTGGGCGGAATCGGCGGTACTCCCTCACAATCCATGCGCCAATTTTTTTCCCCTCTAAAGATTCTTCCCCGGGAGAATTTTCATTATCTTTGACTCGGTTAGCTTGCCCTATCCGATGAGATCGTGCATCACACTAAAAACAAATACGAGCATGATCACCGCACGCAATGAATTCAGATTGAAATTTGGCATGGCCAAAGAGGCCATCGCACTCATGAAGGGCTCTCCGGCAAAGTTTTGGAGCACGGGAGGACAGAAAGGTCGCGTGTTCACGGATCTCACCGGTCACGCGTATACGCTTGTTCTTGAATTTGACTTCAAGGACCTCGCGGCTATGCAGGAAGAGCTACAAACAAGGTTCAATGACCCCGAGTGGGAGTCGTATTACGCTAAATTCAAGACACTCGTCGAATCCTCTAGTCGGGAGCTATATACTCGCGTCGAGCTCTAGAGCAGCATGTCTGAATCATGATTGTTTGTCTGAACCTTGATCTATGAGATTAAGAGATTCTTGAGATTATCAGAGACTATATGTCTAGAGCGATCGAAATATCACAGGCATCCTCTTCGTCTCAAAAATTTCTCAATAGATCAAGGTTCAGACGATTCAAGGTTCGGACAATGAAGATTAGTCTCGTCACAATAGCGCTCCTTCTTCTCGCCCCTCGGCTTCTTCAAGCGCAGTGGGTTCAGACGAGCATACCTTCTACTCTGGTTGTAACATGCTTCGCCGATAGCGGAGCGAATCTTTATGCGGGGACGGACGGTGGTATTTTTTTCTCGACGAATCATGGCGGAAGCTGGACGTCGATTAATGTTGGATTGTCCGATGCGCATGTCTTGGCCCTTGGTCTAAGTGCAACGAGTCTTTTTGCTGGCACGATTGGTGGCGGAGTATATCTCTCAACGAACAACGGAGCAAACTGGAAGGCAATCAATACAGGTCTGACAAGTTTTGTTATCGATGCCTTTGCCGTCAGTGGGACAAACACTTTTGTATCGACAGGCAGCGGCGTTTTTCTGACACCCAACGACGGCATTACCTGGAAAAACCTCTTCAGTTTTCCGAGTATTGCAAGAGCGCTTTCGATCGTCGGCAACAATCTCGTTGCTGGAACGGCCAACGGCGTATTCCTTTCGACGAACGACGGCAACACCTGGAACGCAGCCAATACTGGGTTGACGGATACGAATATCCTCGCGTTTGCAGCTAGTGATACGAGTCTTCTTGCCGGGACAAGCAGTGGCGGCGTTTATCTTTCTACCGACAAAGGCGGAAGTTGGGTTGCAATCAGTGCCGGGCTGACGAATGCTCCGGTGCGCGCCCTCGCAGCAAGTGGACCGAATCTATTTGCTGCTACAAACACCGGTGTTTTCTTTTCGACGAACAACGGCGCAAAATGGAAGACATTTAATACCGGTTTGACAAACCTCGATGTTCGCTCACTTGCTGTGAGCGGTTCCTATCTTCTTGCCGGGACTACCGGAGCAAGCGGTGTCTGGCGACGTCCACTCTCGGATGTAGTTCTCTTCGGAGTTCAATCTCCGGCTCAGTCGCAGAATGCTCTCGCATGTTACCCAAATCCTGTCTCAGGATCTACTACGATTAACTTGTCAGCTTCCGATCGCGGGCCGGCGCAAGTTACAATCGTGAATCTTTTAGGTGCTGAGGTCGCACGTCCCTTTACGGGCGAGCTAAATGCGGGAACACATGTCTTCAACTGGGATGCGCGAGGATTCCCGGCGGGGAGTTATGAGTGTATTGTGCGTGTGAATGGGTGCTTGGAGTGTGTTCCGATCATGGTGGCGAGGTAGCTCTTTCTCCTCATACGAGGCTGCGCTCACCGACTGCTTGACGGAGGTAGGTCTGTAAGTAACCCGCGATATCACCAGCTTCGAGTCCGTCGAAGCAGCGGACGTCTTTACAGGATTTGCCCCACTTGTTGATGCAGGTAATGTTTCTGCAAGGCGCCTTTGCGGAGAAGACGACGGAGGGAGCATCCTGATTCGCAGGCATGTGATCTGCGAAACGCGAATCGTAGCCAAACATCCTTGAATCGGTAGCGCCATGGACGGTGATAATGTGCGTCCGATTGCGCATTGGCGCGCCTGACTCGGTGAGTTTCCGTGTGGCAGATAGATGAAGCGGACCTCCGTCGCTCGAAATGAAAACATCGCACGCGTCGATAACTGCAGCGTAGGCCTCGATTGGCATGAACGGTACGATAATCATTTTTTTCTGAAGATGCTCCGGCAATCGTTCGATCAAACTGTGTTCGATGCCGCGACTAGCGTAGCCAGCTCCAATGAGCACGGCGGTCACCTCTGGCATTCTAGCGATTCGTTCGACGAGCTCCGCCTGAATTTCAAACGGAATCTGACCATACTTCGAAGTCGCATCAGGATTGAGGAAGACGAGTCCATCGGCATTTTGAAGTTCGAAACTCGTCAGAAAGTCTGATGCAATTCGCACGGACGAATCGTGTAGATAGACTACATTCCCCTCATCGTTGCGCAGCGGCGAGTTGATGACGGGTAATTCAAGCACATTGGGCCGTCCAGGTTGGTGTGAGTCATCACGCGACCTCGTTCTGTATGCCGGCGGTTCTGCAAGCGGACCTGGAGAGAAGAACATCTCTAGAAATTCGCGCAGAAATTCTGAAACGTGAGTGATCCTTCCAAGAGCCCAGGCTCTGACTACATAAAAACCGAACGGGATGAAAATATTAATGACGACTCCTCCAGCCCGAAGCGAGCGCCTGGGCAAGAATGGGCACAGGGTAAATGTGACCGTAAAGTGCTCGCGCTGTAGCAGAGCCTCTACATTTGCGAGATCTTCATCGGTCGGCATTCCGCCATTACCTTTGAGAATCGCGTGTACGGTTACACGCGGCATCGCCGATAGCAGTTCGCCACCTGTCTTGTTGCAGAGATAGTGGATGGAAGCTTGCGGGAAAAGCTTCTGCATCTGCTTGATCGCGGGCTGCAGCACGAGAGAGTCTCCAATGTTCAAATCAGGTACAACGAGGATCTTGGAGTAGTCTTTGATCGCTGCTAGCTTTGTGCGGTAACGTCGTAGCTGGATCTCATAATAGGAACGACTGCCAGCGAATCCGAAGAAGGCACGGTGAAATAATCGCGGTACAACGCTCGGCGCGGCATCGGTCAGGCTATCAAGCAGCCTGAGCCCGACTTTCGATAATCCTCGATTCATCATCGTCGGAGGTCGTACCTAGTGTGTGAGGTGAGTACTTAAAAGATACACAATAATTGAGACACAAGTTAAGCAGAATTCTCTCAAGAACCAACATTATTTTTTGGTTGGGTATGATGGGTCGCATCAGTCCCATAGGACCTATAAGTCCTATGGGTCCTCTAGAACTTATATGAGAATCTCATACAGCCCAGGTATGCCTCCAAAATGGCCCGATTTCACTTCTTTTTCCAGGTTGTGCCTTGTTTTGAGTCTTCGAGCACGATTCCAATCTTGTCCAGTTCGGTGCGAAGCTTATCACTCAGAGCGAAGTTTTTGTCAGCTCTTGACTGATTTCGGAGGCCGATGATCATCTCCATAAGTGGTCCTGCGAGGTTGTCTTGTCCCTGAGCGCGCCCGGTTGGAATGATGCCAAGGACATCGTCTGCCAGAGCTCGCCAGATTTGTAGAAGGCCTTCGAGTGTGTCGTAACGATTTGGATCTGCGAGTGTAGTGTTCGTTTCGCGCGCGAGATCAAAGAGTACGGCAACCGCCTTTGGTGTGTTAAAGTCATCGTCCATCTCAGCAACGAATTGCTTGACCAGAGGATGCGCTCGTTCTTCATCCGTGAGTGCGCGTCTCGGAACATCCCCAACTTTTTGTTCGAGACGATAATAGGTGTCGAGCAGCTTCTGGTAGCCAGCGCCCGCAGCCTCGATCGCCTCTGGTTTGAATTCAGTCGTCGAACGATAATGCGATTGCAGAATGGTAAAGCGCAACGTGAGCGGATCGTAAATCTCGAAGAGGTCTCTCAGGTAAGACGAATTGCCGAGCGATTTGCCCATCTTCTTCCCCTCGACCGTCACCATGTTGTTGTGCATCCAGATATTTGCGAACGGCTTGACGCCCGTTCCGCATTCGCTTTGCGCAATCTCGCATTCGTTGTGCGGAAAGACATTTTCAAGTCCAGCACCATGAATGTCGAAAGGAAGACCGAGATATTTCGCAGACATCGCCGAGCACTCGATATGCCAGCCGGGATAGCCGTCACCCCAGGGCGAAGGCCAACGCAGGATGTGCCCTTTTTCAGCGCGCTTCCACAGCGCGAAATCCTGCGGTGAGCGTTTGTCGGTGCGCGACTCCACGCGACCGGAAGCGGCCTGGTCCTCGCTTTTGCGCCCGGAGAGCTTGCCATACTCAGTGTCCCTGGCAACGTCAAAATACACGTTGCCGTCAACGACATAAGCAAAGCCTTTGTCGATCAGCTGCTGAATAAGCTCCTGCTGTTCGAGGATATGCGCGGATGCACGCGGGGCAATGTCAGGCGGCAGGACATTCAGTCGCGTCATGTCCTCGTAATAGCGACGTGTGTAGAATTCGGCGACGGCCATCGGGTGTTTTTTTTCGGCAGCGCCCTTGACAAGAAGCTTGTCTTCGCCTTCGTCAGCATCGTCGGTCAAATGGCCGACATCCGTGATGTTTTGGACGTAGGTGACGAGGTAACCGGAAAACTCGAGATACCGGTGCACCGTGTCGCCCATGATGTAGGCTTTTGCGTGACCAACATGCGAATCGGCATAGACGGTTGGTCCGCAAACATAGAGCCCAACGCTTTCTGGATGAATGGGATTGAACGGCTGCTTGGTGCGGGTGAGGGTATTGTAGATCTCGAGTGGCATAAGTTGAAAGTAAGAGTGAGGTCAACAGTCGCTCGAGTGCGGCCGTTTCGTCAGTAGAAGAAGTTGGATCGGAATGAGGCTACGCGTGGCTGCACAATGGCAGGACGCCGTTGGAGCGTCAGGGGAAGGTCAACATCGATGTTGTGTCGTCGCGTGCATCATTGGGCAACTGGGTTGGAGGAGGATGAGTTCAGGGCGCGGCGTTAATGACATCAGTGAATCCCAGAGTGGTGTTTGCTAACGATTAATTGGCATTTGCTTGGCCGAAGAGTATTTATACGTATATTCGCGAGACTCTTGAGGCATGGGTCTTGACCGTTCAAAGCAATTTGAGCGGGCTGAACGATTTCGCTCATGTAGTTGTATCTTTGCGCGAATGTTCTTATCTTTGTTTCTAAGTTCGTATTCAATGATGTACTCGCAGCAGGATTTTGCCCCGCCGGTGCCCCGGATGTGCGGAATTAGGTTGTGTATTTCCTTCACTCAAAACTAAGAGGTAAACGCCATGAGGCTTCGTAAATTCATCGTGCTCGGTGCACTAGTAGTTTTCACAAGCGGTATGATGTCCTGTGCTAAAAAGACAGACACCAACATGACCGACTCTTCAGCAACGACGACACCTGCGACTAACACCGCAACGCCGCCGCCACCTCCGCCACCTCCGCCTGCTGACAGCAGCATGCACGCCATGGACAGCACATCCAAAAAGATGAGCGGTGACGTGAAGGAAGTGAAGAAGGACGTCAAGGAGATCAAGAAAGACGTGAAAGACGTGAAGAACGCGCCTAAGAAGTAATTCTTCTAAGTCGTTTCGATTCAGGTCTACCGTTTAACGGTCAAACCTTTCCTTAGAACACACTCGCCTAATCAGCGAGTGTGTTCGGCTTTATAGCCAGAATTACTGAGATGGAGGGTCCTTAATGAGATGATGGTCTGAGGACCAATTCGAACACTACATCCACATAAAAACCCGCAGCCCCCTACCGAAAGGCGGTTATCACGACGGTGTCAAACGAATTGCCGCTCTGAGTCTTGTACTCGCCCGTGGTGATAAAGAGATAGCTAATGCTCGTATCTCGAACCAGCAATGACCGATCGATCGAAACAGGAAACTTTCCCTGATCGCCGACGGCACTTGAATTCACATGGATCCACTTGACGCTGTCGGGCTTGAGAATCGTCCAACTGATTGGACAGGTGCAGGAATGAGTTAGTGCTACCGTGTGCAACGTGTCCGGGTTCGCGAAGACAAGCGATTTCGGACTCACGGTCATGTACTCCGGCACGAGCACACTGCTGGTATTGCAACCCATGGAGAGCACAAAGGAAAGCGCGACAAAGGGTAGAATGGACGGACGGATCATGCGGCGATAATTAGGTATCAATTTCGAACTGTAAGAAGCCAACTCTCCCCTGCGAAGTTTGGTGCACTTCGAACAGCAAAACCCGGCACAGGTGCTGCGCCGGGTTTAGGTCCAAATAAATAGGATTCCGCTACTAGAGTCTGTTAATGGTTGCTGTACTTGGCGAGTGTGCAACCGCAAGGTCCTTCGCGTAATTACGTCTCCGCGAGCTGCGAAGCTTTGTCTTGTAGCGCTTATTCATGCGGAAGATCATGTGGTTGGCAAGGATCGCAGCGACCAGGGCTGATCCGAACTGGATGATCGTTCCGTTCAAGCTGGTCACATCAACATGCAGAACAAATCGAATGATCAGGGGAGCGATTTCGGCAGCGGCAATGCTGCTCGAAATGGAGTATAGCCAGAAGTACGGCTTTCGATAAGTCTGATAATAAAACAGACCGATCACAAAGCCGAAGGCAATGCCGATGAACACTCCCAGAAAACCGGGGGGTAAGTCTATCGCTAGACTCTGACGAGCAAGCATAATTTTGGGCAGATTAAATCAAGACGCTAAGTTCGAGGCGCATCCCTCTTTCTTAGCCGTAAAGCACTCTTCTATAACGCAATATAATACATCCTTTGTCGGGAAGCAAGCGCTCGAACACCTTTTCTATTCGTGGGGAATAGTGGGGTTTATCCCTTCACAATCGTCTCTTCTTGAATCGTCGGAACTTCGCCTAGCACAACCTCAGAAATGTTTGGTGCTACGCTCAAAATCGGCAATTTTCTCACAAAGAAGTACACCGGGATAGCGATCACTGTCAGGACACCAGCGTTGATTGCGAATGCCGCCGAAAGCCCGAACTGGTGCGCTAGGTACCCGGCGAACAGACTCCCAAACGGGAAAAGACCGGCAAACGAGAGCGAGTAGATCCCCATCACCCTGCCACGAAGGTCGTCGGGTACCCGACGCTGCAGAGTAGTATTGGCGGTAATGAAAAAAGTGATAATGCCCCATCCGGTGCCGACAAGAGAAAGGAGTATCACCCAATAAACGTGAATGAATGCGATCGCGAGGAGCGAAAGCACGAACACGACGATTCCGAAAAAGACCATTTTGCGTGCAACGAGCCTGCCGGCAAATGCAGCCTGACTGAGAGCGGCCAGCAGCGCACCCAGGCCATTTGCGGAAAGAAGCAGGCCGTACGTCGAGGCATCGCCCTTCAGGATCTCTCCAGCGACCACAGGCAGGTTCACGGTGTAAGACCAACCAAAGATCGTCATCGCAACCACCAGCACCATTAGTGCCCGAAGTTGAGGATTGCTGAAAAGATAGTCAAGCCCCACTCGCATTGATTTCAAACGCGAGATTTTTTTGGAGGGGCGTCTCCGTCTCTCATTCGTGAATCGCATCATCATGAGTCCGACGATGACCGCAATGTAGCTGACTCCATTCAGAAAAAAGCAAATTGGAATGGAGGTGAACGCAATGATCTCCGCTGCGAGCGCAGGCCCGATCAGACGAGCACCGTTGAAGATCGCAGAGTTCAGCGCCACGGCGTTCGTCAGATCCTCTTTGCCTGCCATCTCGATAACAAACGCCTGACGTGTCGGGAGGTCGAACGCATTGACTACCCCGAGCATGAATGCGATAACGCCGATCACAACAACCGTGGCAAAATTTCCCCAGATCGCTCCGGCGAGTACAAATGCAAGAACGCCAGATGCGGCCTGAGTAATGATGAGAAGTTTTCGCTTTGGGAGTTCATCGGCGATTGTCCCGGCGTAGAGCGAAAGAAAAAGAATCGGAGCGGAGCCGACAAAGCTTATGATCCCGAGCGTTCGCGAATCATGAGTGATCGAGTACACGAGCCAACCTTGGGCTGTGTTTTGCAGCCAGGTGCCAACGAGTGATATCAGTTGCCCCCAGAAGAATAGACGATAGTTTCGATGCCGAAGGCTCCGAAACGTATCGCTGAAAAAGCCAGTGATCGCGTGAGAGTAAGTTGACAAGATCCTCGGTCGATCTGTGATGAGTGTGGCACGCGAAAACACGTTCGTGCAATGAACCGTTTTATGAATCTGGTATGAATCATGACGTCGCTTTTGAGTGAATTCTGCACCCCGGACGCCGGTGAAAGAACGTCAATATCCACTCGAATTGCCACCGGTACAAGTTCCAGAATGGATGCTGGATTCGCGACGTGATTATATTTGCTAATCTATTCCGTCCAGGAAGAAGTAAGTGTGCCCTAAGATCGGTTGAAGTCGGTGTTATTCTAACTTCGAAAAACGGTGTCTGAACTAGCGTTGCATCATGATGTAGAAGTCGGCGAGGTGCTCGAGCATTCTCATGCGGATACGAGCACGGGCATATGGAGCGGGAAGATTTTCATGTGGCTCTTTCTGTGCCAGGATGCTCTGGCATTCTTCGGCCTGTTCGCCGCCTATCTTTCCGTGCGCATTGGAGCAGGTGAGATCTGGCCCGCGCCTGGGATGACCCATCCAGCAGCGGGCATCGAACCGAATCCGCTTAATATCAACCTCACTGCAGTCAACACGTTCATCCTGATCTGCTCGAGCGTCACGATGGTGCAAAGCCTTAAGTCCATCACAAGCGGTGACAAGAAAAACATGACGCGCTGGCTTATCGCAACGGCGATTGGTGGGGCGATCTTCATGGGAATTCAATTTACCGAATACAACAAGCTGATCCACCACGAAGGGCTGAAGATGCCGCACAGCCTGTTCGATGCGACATTCTTTATCCTGACCGGCTTCCATGGAATGCACGTGCTTGCTGGAGTCGTCTATCTATCGGCACTGGCAATTGCAGCGAACGTTGGACCCTATGGAAAGCGAAAGTGGGATCTGGTGATACTCGTGGCGAGTGTTGCACTAGCATTCGGCATTCGGCAGGCGATCATTACGTTTTTCAGTCTCGACACACTGCTTGCCTCGATCATCGGTACGCTGTATGGAGCGCTGCTCCTGTCGATGTTCATGGGGTTGAAGTGGTTGATGAAGAAGTCGGATCTGCCTCGACTGGTGGAAGTGGCCGGCCTTTACTGGCACTTTGTCGATCTCATCTGGATTATTCTTTTTACGCTTGTTTACCTCATCTGAGGCCCAAAGAAATTCAATACGATGGCAGAAGTTCAGGCAAATTCCGAAAGCAGCAAGCACACGCACCCCAATTACATGGCGGTGTTTATTGCGTTGATCATTCTTACGGCGATCGAGGTCATCATCGCGCAGGCGGGACTTCCGCACAAAGCGATGGTCATTGCGCTCGTCGCGCTGGCCCTTGTGAAAGCTGGACTCGTTGCGCAATATTTCATGCACTTGAAGTACGACGCGAAGTTTTTGAGTATTATCGCGTACGTGCCACTCATCGTTGCCGGAATCCTCATCACGTTCCTCTCGCTTGAATGGGCATTCCAGCCTCATTGGCTGTTCTAATGGTACAGGCTGCTTCGCCGTTTCCACCGGTGCCTGATCTCACTCCGAGCGAGCGAAGCTTTCGTAAAGTGCTTTATATAGGCATCGGAGTCTGGGTGACACTCATGTTCCTCTTCCTCGCAGCCTGCATTATTATCGACTGGCATTGAGACTCCCGTAGTACCATGTGCGCGCCCGGAGTACCCTACCTCTTCGCTGATTCTTTACGTTGTGCGCTTGCGAGCGCAAGGGTGAATTGTTCGGTCGATACATCCAGCAGTTCAACCACACGTCCGAAGACCAGAGCAGTAGGGATGTGCCGGTCACCATACTCGTCACGAAGCCGATAAAGCACGAACAGGATCGTTCGCTCGAGCTGCGTTAATCCATCGCGAACATCAGGGATCGTCAGGTTTGGAGGGTATAGAGCGAATGGTGGTTTCTCTCGTCTTTTTGCCATTGGTGATCAGTCTTCTACTCGTTAAACAGGAGCGACATCCAAGTTAATTGCACCGTTTCTGTTCAGCATCTGTTGACTCGTCCCAATGCCAAACCCAATGAAACGCCCGAAACGCCAGCGGCCATCTCGCTTCGATCCGCGTATTCTCTACGTGGTTGGCGCGCTTGTATTGCTCATTGGGTTAATCATTCTCGCGACGAAATTTTCGAAATCGCCAATAGTTGCAACGACCGAGGAGAGTGTTGCGCCTCGTATTTTGGATGGCATTCCTCCGGAAGGTACGGGCGGCGATCCGGATCTCAATCGACAGAAGAATCGGGCATCGCTTCCGAAAAAACTGGATGAATATGACGTGGATCAAATCATCGCTCTGCGTCACAATCTGCTCGATCCTCAAGGTCGGAAGCATCGCACGGAATTTTCGGGTGAATCGCAAAAGTACCTTGAGAGCATGGAGTCGATCGGCGCACGACTGACTGGGTATCTCATTTACGCGAAAGAGTCGGGACTAGAGAGCTGCAACGGACGCATCGACTCGCTTCGTGATTATCATATCTGGATCGGTGCTACGCCAACTGCGGACAAACAGCATTCAGTCGTCGTCGAGATGACGCCTCGGTGGAAAAGGATTCATCCTGAGTGGCGTTTGCGTTATCTCGAACGCTTAGCGCTTGATCATCCGCAAGTTCGCGTCTCCGGTTGGCTTTTGTGGGACGAGGAACATGCGAGCGAAGTTGGCAGAAGCCGTGGCTCGCAATGGGAAGTGCATCCTGTAACAAGTTTCGAGGTTTTCACGAATAACTTGTGGCGGACGTTAAGCAGTGATCGCGCATCGTAGGAGCTGTCACTTATTATTGTGTAGAGCGGATTAACATAACACGGGTGAAATCTTTTCATATGAATATTCGAAGCTGGTTGGCACTTCTTCTCATCTTGATGTTTGCCGCGCTCTCAAGTGCTTCTGCCCAGCCCGGTTCTCCCGGTGCCAAGAGCAAAACGATTAGCTCGGACAGCTTGCATCATATTCCCGGGCGCGCACTGCTGCCCGGACATGGCATTCCGAAGAAGCTCTATGCCGATAGTACAGAATTCCAGAGGGCATTCGAAGAGATTTTTCAGATCGTAAAGCCAAAGGAGTCGATCATGGAGCGAACCACGCGTCAGTTCGTTTCGACTTATACAAGGCTCAAGAGTCATGGCATCGATTCGATTGCAGCGTGGAAAGCAGTCACCGGAGTTATCGATACTGCGCATGATCGCGAATCGCTGTTCGAGACCTACCGGAGCATTTTCTCCGCTGAGGAGTTGCACGCTTATGTAAAATTCCTGAAGACGCCTGCAGGGAAAAAAATGACTGATGCGCAATCTCGTCTTGCAACTGCTCCAATGGAATTGCAGGGATACGTTACGCGAATGGTCGTTAGTACACTCATGCCGATGGCAAAGGCTGCAGACCCGCAAATGCGTCCGATGCCACCACCAGCAATTACCAACAAGCCTCCTACAACGCCTCCGACAACGCCCCCTACCACGCACTAATACGTGAATCCTTCAACCTATTCGATCGGCGTTTTCGACTCTGGAATTGGCGGACTTACCGTAGTCAAAGAACTTTTCGCTTCCGTCCCGAACGAACGTATCGTCTATTTTGGCGACACTGCCCGACTGCCTTATGGCTCAAAGTCGGTGGAGACCATTCAGCGTTACGCGCGAGAGGATACGGAGTTGCTGCTCGCGCATGATGTCCGCTTGCTGGTGATCGCTTGTAATACGGTCAGCGCGATCGGAATGGATGAAGTGTTGCATGCCGCGAATGGAATTCCAGTGATCGGCATGATCGAGCCGGCAGCGAAAGAGGCTGCGGGTTCAACGCGCAATGGCCGTGTCGGTATTATTGGCACTGAAGGAACAGTGGCGAGTGGTGCCTACGAACGCGCATTGGAGCGGGAAGCAAAGCGTCTCCAACGCTCAATCCAGGCCACATCCATAGCGTGCCCGCTGTTCGTGCCTCTCGCAGAAGAAGGGTGGACCGATCACGCAGCGACTGAGCTCATTGCGCGAGAGTATCTCGCTTCGCTCATCGCTGATGCAGTCGATACATTGATACTTGGCTGCACGCATTACCCTGTGCTTGAATCGGTGATTCAGCGGATCATGGGACCTGAGGTAAGACTCATCAATTCAGGAGCCGTCGCTGCACGAGAGGTTAAGAAATGGACGAACGCAAGTGTGCGAGATGAATCTGAACCTGAACATCTCATGCTGGTCAGCGATGTCCCGCGCAAATTTCAGCGGATCGGTGAGCGTTTTCTGGGAAGGTCACTGCCTGAAGTGCGGCAGGTTGTTTTCAAAGAATCCTGGGTGATTCGCCGCGAGCCTGTCATTTCCTGATTGTGGGCGAGGAGCTATATTGCACCTCTTATCACATCTTCTTTCTCCGGTTATGAATTTTCAATCTATCGGTGGCCTCGCGATCTTCATCGTGATCGCAGGCTTTTTCTTCCTTCTCTTTTTTCTGTATTTCGTACCCCTTGGTCTGTGGATCACCGCTCTTAGCTCCGGCGTTCGCGTTCGGATCTTCAGCGATCTCTTCGGCATGCGCTTACGCAAGGTGCCGCCCGATGTGATCGTTCGTGCGGCGATAACCGCGCAGAAAGCTGGAATCCCTGTCGATATTTCGAAATTGGAAGCACATTATCTCGCGGGTGGTAACGTACCTCGCGTTGTCAACGCACTCATCAGCGCCAGCAAAGCAAACATCGATCTTGATTTTAATCGCGCCACTGCAATTGATCTTGCCGGACGCGATGTCCTGGAAGCTGTTAAGCTGTCCGTCAATCCGAAGGTAATCGAAACACCGGCTGTACCTGCTGTTGCCAAGAATGGAATTCAGGTTCGAGCGGTGGCTCGCGTTACAGTTCGCGCGAATATCGACCGTCTCGTTGGCGGCGCTGGCGAAGCTACGATCCTCGCGCGTGTCGGTGAAGGTATTGTTACAACGATCGGCTCAAGCGATTCACACAAGGAAGTGCTTGAACGTCCTGACAGGATTTCCAAAACCGTGCTCGACAAGGGACTTGATGCCGGCACCGCATTCGAGATTCTCTCGATCGATATCGCTGATGTGGACATCGGCGAGAACATCGGAGCAAAACTGCAGAGCGATCAGGCGGAAGCTGAACTCAAGATCGGTCGTTCGCGCGCAGAAGAGCGCCGCGCCGCGGCGGTGGCGTTCGAACAGGAAATGAAGGCGCGTGTGCAGGAGATGAAAGCGAAAGTTGTTGAAGCTGAAGCACAGGTTCCTCTTGCCATCGCCGAAGCCTTCAGGTCTGGCAAGCTTGGCGTTATGGATTATTACAACATGCAAAACATCCAGGCCGATACGAATATGCGACGATCGATCTCAGAGGGGACAACGCCTGAAGGAACAGGATCCAATCCACCCGGACCACTCACACCAAACACCTAATCGGACGTTGCTCATTCGCAGTATTTCAGGACTTCGAGGGACCGTCGGGATCGATAACGACGGTCTCAGCGCAGAAGTGGTCTCCCGATATGCGCTTGCCTTCGCCGAGTTGCTCGGTAATCGTGGTGCCGTTGCACTCGGATATGATGGTAGAGTCGGAGGCCGCGTTTTCTATGATCTTGCGTTGGCTGTGCTGCGAACATCTGGTTGTGATGTGCTTGCGCTCGGTATGGTCCCAACGCCGACAGTGCAAATGGCGGCCGAACATATAGAGGGTGTCGTAGGCGGCATCGTTATTACAGCCAGCCATAATCCGGGCGAATGGAATGGAATGAAGTTCATTGCATCTACGGGTCTTTTTCTCGATGCCGAAGAAAACCAAAAATTGTGGAGTATCGTCGACTGTGACGTTCGCAATACTGCTGCTCAGCAATCATTCGGTTCAATCAGAGAAGGTGAATCGACGGTTCGCGCACATATCGATGCGGTGTTGAGCAATAAATATGTCGATCGAGCTTCTATCGCGAAAAGAAAATTTCGTGTTGTCCTCGATGCTGTCAATGCGAGTGGTTCTCGTGTGCATCCTGAATTGCTTCGAGCCCTCGGCGTAGCGGAAGTAATTGAGATCGCCTGCGATGGCTCCGGAATATTTCCCCATCGTCCTGAACCCATCCCGGCAAATCTTACGAGTTTATCGAAGGCGGTACTTGAGCACAAGGCGGACATGGGAATTGCCGTAGATCCTGATGCAGATCGACTTGTGCTCATGATGGAGAATGGCGAGCCATTCATTGAGGAGAATACGATCGTGCTCGCCTGCGAACAAGTGCTCAAGCACGAGAAACCGGGTGCTACGGTCGTCGTCAATCTATCGACAACACGCGCTGTGGATGATGTTGCCAAGCGTTATAGTGCGAAAGTGATTCGAACTCCTGTGGGCGAGATCAATGTCTCCAAACGGATGAAAGAACTTGGCGCAGTGATCGGTGGTGAAGGCTCCGGTGGAGTGATCCTGCCTTCTGTGCATCTTGGTCGAGATTCTCTTGTTGGTGTCGCTCTCGCGCTCAGCGCGCTCGCAAGTTTCAACGGTTCGATAAGCGAAAAGAAAAAATCGATGCCCCAATACACGATTCTAAAGTCGCGTATTGACTTAACGAGTATCGCTCAAGTTGGAGAGCTTCTCGCTCGTCTGGAAAAGATCTTTTCTAACGAAGCAAAATCAATCAACCGAGAAGACGGCATTCGATTTGATTTTGAACGCTACTGGCTTCACGCACGTGCATCAAACACTGAACCAATCATCCGGCTTATCGCTGAAGCACCTACACCCGAGGAAGCGCAACTCTTGATCGATCGAGCATTCAACTGAGTGTTCCTGCTGGAATGGTTTGGAACCAGAGTACAGGGGGAATGAAATCGCCCTGCTGAAACATCTCATGAGTAATAGCGTCGGACACTTTGACGACTTTGCGGAGTAGGTACGACACTTGCCAATGGTGGGTCCCGCTTTTTTTCCTGAACCATTTGTCTTGCCGTTTGCATTCTGTTTTGATCAATCTGGAGACAACGCCACGAACTTGAAGCGCCTTTTACGCCCAGAGCCTTACACACAAACGCCGGAGGACAAAGAAGTCCAGCGTTTGCTGATTGCCGGAGGCAATATTCCGAAGCATGTCGCCGTCATCATGGATGGCAACGGCAGATGGGCACAGGAACGTGGTCTTCCACGCGTGGCGGGTCATCAGGCGGGGATCGCGAGTCTTCGCGACACGACACGCGCAGCACGCGAACTCGGCCTTAATTACCTGACTGTTTACGCCTTCAGCACCGAAAACTGGAATCGCCCGCACAAGGAAGTATCGATGCTCATGCGGCTGCTGCTGAAAATGCTCCGCGAAGAGTTGAACGAAATGCGCGAGAACGGCGTGAGGCTGAACACGATCGGCCAGACGAATGCACTTCCTAAAGAAGTGCAACGCGAGCTCTTCGATGCGATGGACAAGACTTCGCAGAACGATCATCTGACCCTGACACTCGCACTTTCCTATTCCGGACGCTGGGACCTTGTACGGGCCATGCAAACACTTGCACTCGATGTCCGGCGCGGCAAGATCTCTCCTGAAGATATTTCCGATACGCTTCTTAGATCATACCTCACCACTCGCGACCTTCCGGATCCTGATTTGATGATACGGACGAGTGGCGAACTCAGGCTTTCCAACTTTTTACTTTGGGAATTGGCCTACAGCGAGATCTACGTCACACAGATCTACTGGCCCGATTTTCGGCGCGAACATTTATACGAAGCTATTCGCGCCTATCAGACCCGTGAGCGCCGCTTTGGCCTGACGGGATCGCAGTTGAAACAGGACGAGGATGTCTCCGATGAGCATCGCTCCTACGTTGATCGATTCATCCGAACGATCACAGGAAATAATTGACTTTGGGATTTGTGAACGCTTCTTCACGAAAAATTCGTGGTTTGGCGCAACTCTTTGCCTCCCAATCCCGTATCTGAGTGGGCTATTCGTGGCTCGATGCTGCACCCATAGGATCTTTACATAAGACCACCGACCTTTTCGATCTGATGCGCCTTTGGTTTCTTACGACGTTTGCGGTTTTTTCGTCCTTGTTCCTGGCCGCCTCGGCCTCTGCGCAAGTCAGTTCTGGCGGAGCTCCAGCAATCACAGCGCAGCCCGTTGAGCAGCATTACACCATACTAGGCATCTCGGTCGAAGGCAACACAACAGGAAGTGGCGAGACCATCATCGGTCAGGCTGGGCTTTATAAAGGCGAAAAGATCACGTACCCTAGCGACGAAATTCGCCGGGCCATCCAGCAGCTCTGGAGTGAAGGCATCTATTCGGATGTGCAGATCGTCGTTGATAAGGAGATCCCACAAACTGACGGTACGATTGGTCTTTATCTGACGATCAAAGTTACACAATTTCCTCGGTTAAATGCGGTGACGATCACCGGAAACAAGGCGATAAAGACTGCGGATATAGAGAAAGCCCTCGGTTTGCATCAATATCAGTTTCTGCGGCCCTGGGAGATTGAAGAGGCAAAAAACCGAGTAAAGGCGTTGTATGAGAAAGAGGGGTATCACTTTGCGGATGTACAGTTTAATCTGGTCCGTTCCACGAAAGATACCGCCAATAGCGATCTGATTGTCACGATCAACGAAGGTTCAGAAGTTACCGTACGCCATATCGATTTTGTTGGGAATAAGCAGGTAAGTTCGGATGAACTTCGTGGCGTTCTCGAAAACACGCATGAAAAGCGTTGGTACAAGATCTTCACAAGCGGAAGCTTCGACGAAAAAAAGTTTGAAGAGGATCTGAAGCACCTCGTCGCCTACTATCAGTCTCACGGCTATCGCGATGCGGCGATACTCGGTGATTCGATCTGGGTGACGAATGGCACGGACCTCAACATTCTCATTCATGTGTACGAAGGTCCGCAGTACCATATCCGTAATATCGCGATCGTTGGCAACGAGGTTTTTACGGAGCAGGAGATTCGAGATCATCTCGGATTCAAACGAGGCGATGTCTACAACGTAGAGAAATTCGATCAGAACATGCGCGGGCCGACGCCCGATTTTAACGATGTTGGTTCGCTCTATTATGATCGTGGGTACGTCGTCACGATCAACAAGGAAGAATCAGTAGTACCGCCGGATTCGGTCGATTTGACACTCCGTATCCAGGAAGGAAAGCAGCACTTCTTCCGCTATGTTGATGTGCAGGGAAATACGAAGACCAAGGATTTTGTCGTTCGCCGCGAGCTCTTCACGCGTCCAGGAGATGCGTTCAGCCGAGCGGCGATTATTCGGTCCATCCGCCAGATCGCTCAACTCAACTATTTTAATCAGGAGAAGCTCACACCTGATGTGAAAATCCAACCGGACGCGACCGACGTTGATGTTACTTATAATGTCGAGGAGCGTTCGAGCGATACGTTTAACGCATCGGTCGGTTATGGGGGCTCTCTTGGCCTGACCGGTTCGGTTGGAGTTTCATTCAACAATTTCGATATGTCTGATCCGCTGCATGGTGGAGGGGGACAAGTGCTTTCGGTGACCGCTGAATTTGGGCAGCAGTCGTACCGCAATATTTCAATGAGCTTCACGGAGCCATGGCTCTTCCAGCATCCAACGCTGCTTGGTGCGAGTATTTACAGCGTGCATTACGCATACCAATACACCGTCGACCGAACTGGTGCGACATTGACGCTCGGTCGCAGGCTCAAATGGCCGGATGATTTCTTTAGCATCAAATGGACGCTCCTAGGCCAGCACTCAGACATCACGCAGGGCGGAGGCATCTATCTTCCTGGACGCCATGACGAAGTAAGTTTCGAGCAGAGCATTTCACGAATGTCGACGGATAATCCTGTCTTCCCGACGACAGGCTCGGAGTTTACGCTATTGAATCGCATCGGATATCTGCCGTTGCCAAGCGTATCTCCGAACGAGCCAGCTAATTACTTCAAAAACTCGCTCTTCATGCGGTTCTACACTCCGCTTCTTGCTTACGGCGGATCAAATAAGCTTGTGCTTGCGACCACCGCAGATGTTGGCCAATTAGGCGGTGTCGGAAGTCACCCGTATGTACCGCCAACCGAACGGTTCACGATGGGTGGAAGCGGGCTTGCAACGGGATTCTATACGATTCCACTTCGAGGATATGATGACGCATCAATCGGGATCAGCCAGTTAGGCGGCAATACGCTAGTTCAAGGTGGGCTGGCCTATATGCGTTATGTAGCCGAGCTTCGGTTTGTGATTTCGCTCGAACCAATTCCGTTCTACTTACTTGCATTTGCTGAAGCAGGAAATGTATGGAGTGATTTTTCACACGCAGATCCTTTCACCCTGAAACGCTCATTAGGACTTGGCTCCCGCGTTCAGGTGCCAGCGGTTGGAATGATCGGCATCGACTTTGGGTATGGATTCGACAGTCAGCATGCCTTTGGGCCACCGAGCGGCTGGCACACGCACTTCCAATTTGGACGTGGATTCTGAACAAAGTTGCCGATGTTAGGACGGAATTTTTTCTGCCTGCCCACTCTTTTACGGTGCTGGCCTCAAGAGGAGGCATCGCCGATCGCCTGAGACCCCTAAAGATTTTAACTAGCTGAGAAGAAAGATAAACATTCTATGAAAAAATTGACCTATAGTGCGCTCGCAGTGCTCGCCCTGGTGATGGGCTTGAACATTTCGAGTGCGAATGCTCAAAAGATTGCCGTTCTCGATTCACGTGAGGTATTAAGCTCCATGCCGGAAACAGCCATTGCGAATCAGCGCATTCAGGGCCTGCAGAAGATTTGGCAGGATTCTTTGCAGCTGATGCAGACTGCAATGCAGAGCAAGGCTGATGCTTATAAGAAAGTACTCGATACGATGACGCCTGAACGCAAGGAAGCCGCGAATCAGGAACTTGCGCAGATGCAGGATCAGGCGCTCAAGTATCGCGATTCCAAATTTGGCCAGGATGGTGAATTGGCGCACCAGCAGCAGTTGATTCTTCAGCCTATCTTTGACAAGACGAAGTTAGCGATCGCAGCGATCGTAAAACGCGACAAGTACATCATCGTTTTGGATAAGACTAGCGTCCTGAACTCTGACAACGCGATTGACATCACCCAGAAGTTGATCGATTACCTGAAGGCCGGAAAGTGAGCTTCAGCCGGGAATGCTGGTGGTCATATTAAAGCACCACTTGCAAACCACGGGCATTTTTGGAAAGCGCGTTCGTTTACAGTAACGGCGCGCTTCTCTATTTTTATTGATTGATTCATCGACATGGTCGTTCTTAAACGGATTTCCTCTCTTCTTCTACTCCTTCCGCTGTTGGCTGTGATGCCCGGTGCTGTATTTTCTCAAACGAAAGTTGGCTACATCGATGCATCAAAACTGTTGAAGCAGATGCCTGAAGCGGTCGATGCGGAATCACGTTTGGCGCAGCTCGTCGGTCAATGGACGCATGATGCAGACGATATCCAGAATGAGCTTAATCGGAAATCGAGTGAGTTCGATCGTCGCAAACTCATCATGACCGATGCAGAGCGGACCGCGTTTGAAGTTGAATTGCAGAACCTGCGCAAGCGGCTCGATGATTTCAAGCAAGAAAAATATGGCCCAACCGGCGAGCTCTACAGTCAACAATCCCAACTTATGAGGCCTGCATATGATCGCTTGCAGAAAGCGATCGAGGAAGTGGCCCGCGATGGCAGTTATGACTTTGTGATCGATAGAAGTTCACGCGGTGTGACGTTGCTTTATGCGAACGCCAAATATGATTTGACATTAGTTGTGGCTCACAAGCTGGGTCTTGAGACCGACGCGCTGACGCAGCCGTTGATCAACAACAACGCAAACACCAATCAGAATGGGCAAGTAAAGACGAGTATTCCGTCAACAAACGGACAACCGCCTCCCAACCAAAATGGCGCGAATCCCCCGATCCAGCCTCCGATTCAACCGAATCCAAATGGCGTTAAACCTCCAATTCATTAATCGACGATCAGTGTTACAGTAGCAAATTAACCGACCAAAGGACGCAAGTCAATGAATATCAAAGAGCTGGCAAAACTTCTGGAAGCCGTCTCCCTAGATAACTCGACAGGTGAGGAAGAGATCACGCACGCAATGGCGATCGAGGACGGGAATCTTGGCGCAGTCAGTTTTATCGGGAATCCGCACTATGAGCGTTATCTACTGACGACTCGCTCGAGCGCAGTTATCGTGAGTGAGTACCTCACGCTGCCGCAGGCAACGGATTTAAAACTGCCCGCACTCATTCGTGTAAAGAGTCCGTATGAAGCTTTTGCGAAAACGTTGGAGATCTTTGGCGAGCACCGAAGCCTCCTTCCCGAAGGCGTCGATAAGAGCGCAAGTATTCATCCAACAGCCAGGGTCGCAAAATCTGCGAAGATCGGTCCGCATGTTACCATCTCTGAAAACGTGACGATCGGCGAGAGCAGCGAGATTTTTCCAGGGGTGTACATCGGACCCGGAACCTCGATCGGAAAGAGGACCGCAGTCCATCCGAATGCTGTTGTCTACGACGGTATTGAGATCGGCAGTGATGTTGTGATCGGCGCGGGTTGCATCATCGGATTCGATGGCTTCGGGTATGTTCCGATGGGTGATGGTACATATAAGAAGATACCGCAGGTCGGCAAAGTTGTCATTGAGGATAACGTCGAGATCGGAGCAAATACGACCGTGGATCGGGCAACTGTAGCGGAGACGCGAATCAAGCGTGGTGCTAAATTGGATAATCTTATTCAGATCGCCCATAACGTCGAAGTGGGCGAGAATACGGTGATCGCCGCACAAACCGGTATCAGCGGGTCCACGACATTGGGAGCGCAGAACATTATCGCGGGTCAGGTGGGCATCGTCGGACACATCCAAACTGCTGCGCATGTGATCATCGGTGCGCAATCCGGAGTCTCCAAGTCCTTACTGAAGTCAGGTACGTACTTTGGCAGCCCCGCAAAGAACCATCGCGAGGCGCTCAAGCTTGAGGGGGTCATTCGCTCATTGCCAGAGCTCTCAGAACGCGTGAAGCGTCTAGAGGAGTTGATCGCCCAGCACGAACAGCTAGAATAGTCTTTTGTCTTTCGCTTTTAAGTCACGATCTTTTGATGTCTACTCTTCAGGTCGAGCGTACCTATGAAACGCTTTTGTTCAACGTCAGTGATCACGTCGCTGAAATCACGATCAACCGCCCTGACAAACTGAACGCACTAAGCGCTCAAGTTCTCGAGGATCTTCGCCATCTCGTCACTGATCTTCGCGAGCGAGACGATGTTCGTGCGGTGATCATCACTGGCGCCGGCGAAAAGGCATTCGTTGCCGGTGCCGACATATCGGAGCTTTCGGCACTCAATGACAGCAGCGATGGACGCAATTTTGCTCAGAATGGGCAGGCAGTATTCAGCCTGATCGAATCGTCACCGAAGCCGTTCATTGCTGCTATCAATGGTTTTGCGCTAGGTGGTGGCTGCGAACTCGCGCTGGCTTGTCACATTCGTATCTGCTCTGAGAACGCAAAGTTCGGTCAACCGGAAGTGAACCTTGGGATCATCCCCGGCTATGGTGGAACACAGAGGTTGACACGTGTTATTGGACGAACCCATGCAACTGATCTGATCCTCACGACACGGATGCTTAACGCGAAGGAAGCAGAAGAACACGAGATCGTCTCGCGCGTTGTGCCGCTTGCTGATTTGCTCAGTACCGCTCGAACGCTAGCCGCAACGATCGCTGAGAAAGCTCCGCTCGCCATCAAAGCTGCACTAGAATGCATCTTTGAAGGCGCCGATGAATCGATCGAGGAAGGGCTGAATCGCGAGGCGGATCATTTTGGGCAACTAACAACAAGTGCAGATTTCCACGAAGGCACTGCAGCCTTTCTGGAGAAGCGCAAAGCGAATTTCAAAGGAATTTAAATTTAAGGGTCCTCACTACGGGAGATATGCAGGAAAACGAACTGCGTTACTATCTGGCGCTTTATTTCGCAACAGGAGTAGGTGCTCGCCGCCTCATCAATATTCGAGAATATTTTAAGAGTGCCGAGCGGGCATTCCGTGCTGCAGTACAGGAATTGGAGCGAGTGCCGGCCATCGGCTCCACAACTGCAGCCACGCTTGTTGCACAGCGAGCAACGGGTCTTGAAAACGCTGATCACCAACTCTCGATGCTTGCCGAAGGCCAGCAGATCATCACGTTCTTTGATGATGCTTATCCCGAGCAGCTTAGATCGATCTATGATCCGCCGGCTCTCTTGTACATTAAGGGCGATGCAAGCCTGCTCGCAGCAGAGCGTGCAGTTGCCGTGATCGGCAGCAGGAAAGTGACCGACTATGGTAAGAGACTTGCGCATACCTTCTCCGAAGATCTTGTACGAGAGCGCGTTACCATCGTAAGTGGATTTGCTCGAGGCGTTGACACAATCGCTCACCGATCGGCACATGAAGCAGGAGGCAAAACAATTGCGGTGCTGGGATCAGGAATTGATGTTATTTATCCAGCCAACAACAAACAATTCGCGGAGGAATTGACTCAGGCGGGTTCGGGCATCCTCGTTTCCGAATTGCCGCTTGGCACTCCGCCCGACGCGCGAAATTTTCCCTGGCGCAATCGGATCGTAAGCGGGTTGTCGCATGCTGTACTCGTGGTCGAAAGCGACGAGAAGGGTGGATCTATGATCACAGCTTCACTTGCCCTTGACCAAAATCGGGAAGTTTTTGCCATCCCCGGAGATCTGGGCCGCCCTATGAGCGCCGGCACAAACATGCTTGTTCGTGAAAGCCGCGCAAAACTGGTCCGTTCAGCCAGCGATGTGTTGCTGGATATGGGCTGGATCGTGCGTGACAGGCCTCAGCGAGCCAGGCAGAGGGTCCCGCGACCCGACCTGTCACTCTTTGAGAATCGAATCGTGGAGGTACTGGAATCAGCTGCCGAGCCATTACAGATCGATGTGCTTGCTGAGCGATCAGAAATGGAGGTCCAGTATATGCTCGTACACCTGCTCCAGCTCGAATTCAAGAGTGTTGTCCGGCAGTTAGCTGGGAAGCAATTTATGCTGGTTCGATGACCCTCTAGGACAAATTTGAGGAAAGTGTGTAACCTTTTGCAATCTCGTAGGTCTTTTTGATTACTGGTGAAGGTTTTTTCGTATCTTTATAAACGATAGCAGATGGTTGGATCGGAAATGACCGGTGGCCGAGTCTCTGAAAGCCGCTGGAAGATCGAGAAAACTCACCTCACGATCTCGTTTTAGCTCATGTTGAGCGCCCTGCAGCCTTCCTTAATCGGAAGCTGAGGGAAATTTCGGTACCAATTGCATCCTTTGATTGAGAGTTGATAAGGATCGGTGTGAGAGCCAAAAGAGCTCTTCCCCAGAAAAAGAGTGTGTGTTAAAACTCATTAGTGTCATTATTATTCACTGTTGTTTCCACTTTATTAAACCTGCAACGATGATGAGACGTGTACTAAGCATGTCATTGCTGGTCTTGGCTACCCTCCTGCTTTTCAAAGCCGGAAATGTAAAGGCCCAGTCTAGCGACCGTCGCGGTGAGCCAAACGTCCTGTCGACCGGCTACTATGTCGTCGATTCGGATGATAATGCCCCCCTGCCGTGGCGTCCGAACTACTTCTTCGTCGATACGAGTTACCAGCCAACTACCTGGACGCGCATCGGTTCTGGTTCACGCCAGTTCTATCCGCCTGGTTACTTTTTCTACGATCCTACTCAGTTGCTGAATCCGGCCGGTATGGACACCGCGGATAATGCTATCGCTGGGCCGCTTCCGATCGGATTCACCTATAATTTCTATAATGGAAATTATGACAGCATCATTATCGGATCGAACGGTATCGTAGGTTTCAACACAACTGCGCTGTCGAGCTACCAGGCCCGCACTGCTCAGAATTTGACTTCGGCTGGCGGTATCGCTGCTTCACCGCATGCCATGATCGCTGGACTGTGGGCCGATCTCGACATTCGGGCTAACGGCGACTCTTCGCGCGTGTATGTGCGCACGAGCCCCTCGCTCGACACGTTCATGATCAATTTCTACAATTTCCGTCTGCGTCCAGGAAGCCCAAACAGCTTCTCACCTCAGAGCTTTACCAGCGCAGGTGCGGATAGGATCTACGTTAAGAAATTTCAGATCATCATCACCCGGCAGGATTCAAGTGTCCAGGTCAACTACGGGCCATTCTCGGGTGCGATCAATAGCTTCCCGCCGATCCTCGCCTGGCGTCTGTTTCAGAACAATGTTTCCATCGGTCTTACAAATGAGACTGGCACACAGGCGACATCAGTTCTGCATCAGAATACCTGGGATGCCGTCAACCCGAACTGCCCTAACTGTAATAAGAACTTCCGTCAGTCCGGCCAATGGTCTGTGAAGTTCAAACGCTGGCACAACGTCGTCAGAGCTGAGTCTGTCGATTACCCGCCTCGCAACTTCGAAATCTGTCTTGGAACGTCCGTGACTCCAAAGGCGACGTTCAGGAATGTTGACTCTGTCGTTCAGAGCTTCAAGGCTCGGTTCCAGATCCGCAATGTTGTGACTGGTATCGCAGTATACGGACGTACGTCCAATATGTTGAACATGGCTCCGGGGGAAAAGCGTCAGGCGCTCGACTTTACGCCGTACGCGACCAACCCGAACATTCTCAACCAGCTTGGTACGTTCAAAGCGTGTGCGATCGCAACCTCGTTTGACACGAGCGATGCGTACATCGGTGACGTATGGCCGTTTGACGATACCACATGCATCCGCGTGTTTGGTGTTCGCACACAGTCGTTGCCGTTTAACGATGGGTCGAATAATTATAGCATCACTTCTTCAGGTGATATCCCGGATCAGCAAAAGTGGATCTCGATCGGCGCACAGGTTGTCGATGGTGAAGACGCTACCTTCGATCCGCCTCCGCCACGTGACCCGATTGGATTCGGTGGTCACCAGTACAAATCTCCTGTGATTCGACTCGATCGTCAGGATATCGATGGTAATACCTATGCGGGTACCGGCGTTGGTGACACCCTCATCAGCTTCCCGATCAACCTTCAGGGACAGACGAAGGCCGGTTTGGCATTCGACTACCAGCGATCTGGGCGTACAACCTATCCATGGTTGTGGGACGCGGATGTCATGTATGGACCTGAACACACGGTTCTGAATATTCTTGGTAACGTACTTCGTCGTGGAGATTCCCTCACGCTCGAATTCAAGAATCCACTTGAGCCGGCGTGTAACCCTTCCGGAAGTGGCTGGTCACGCATTACGTCGATTGACGGCGGACATGATTTCGAATTCAAGCGTCTGTTTGTCAGACTCGAGAATTCGCTTCCAAGGACGAATTACTTCAACAACCGTTTCCGCTTCCGTCTTCGTCTGAAGGCGAAGTATGACGGCAGTGCTTTGCCACCGCCTACAGATGATAATGATGACTGGTTCGTGGATAACCTCTCCGTGCAGGTTCCCCGCAAGCCAGAAATTGAAGTCATGTGGGTTCGTTGCGTCAATCCATATACAAAGATCCCGGCTTCACAGGCTGTGTCGCTTCCAATCTTTGTACACATTGCCAACAATTCAACAGACGTTGCGGTCGCTTTCCCGATCCGTGTACAAATCATCGGACCTGGCGGCGAGACGAAGTATTATCAGACTTCAACCGTGACTTCGATCGTCGGTGGTACGGATACTACGATCCAAATGCCGAACTGGAACGCGCAGAACGCGACGGATCAGGGCGAGTATCAGATTATTGCATACCTCGCGCAAGCTGGATACGATTCTTACGAGGATGATAACGTCACGTACACGCTCTTCACGCTCAACGTGGAAACTGGTGGAAGTCCAACGCAGGAGTTTGCGTATGACAACGCCGGTTTGACAACCGCACCAGGTGCTGGTAATGATTGGCCAGCCGTTACGAATGAAGTTGGTCAGGGCGTTGGATTCAATGGCAACAACGGAAGTTTTGCTACGAAATTCCGTCTTGTGACCAAAGATACCGTCTATGGCGTGAATGTTTATTTCTCTAACGCGAACCAGTCTGACGATCCTATTCGCATTTCATTGCTGAATGGTGATCCGAGCAGCTGTACGCCAGGAGATACGATTGCGACGTTCAATGCAAGACGTCTTGGTGGTTCCTACAATCAATTCTGGCCGTACTTTTTCCCGAAACCGGTCGTCCTTAATGGTGGCTCCGATGCTGGTGCTACGAAGGGCGTCTACTGGATATCTGTTAGCCAGCTTGGTTTACAGAACATGATGATTGGAGGAAATCTGTCTAAGGGCGGTGGTCTCATTCGCGTTGCGGATGGTTTCACGCCTCAGATCCCGCCGATTTACAATGATCCGTTCGGAACACAGGCTGGAGCCACGATAAACAATGGCGATGCCTCTTGCGTATGGGCTTTGGAAGTTACAGCGGGTTCTGGTGGTTGGGCAGGTTGGACTCCATCGAATGGTTGGTGGCCGACGATGGCAGGATCCAATTCTAGTACGAACATTACCCCATTCTCGCCACCGCTGGCATGGCGCTCATTCGTCAATTACTCATTCTTCATCTGGGGTGGCACCTACACTCCAATGATCCGTCCGCTCGTCAGCCGCAGCATTATGTTGCCGGTCGAGTTGCTCTATCTCCATGGTGTCAACCAGAATGGCAACGCGTTGTTGACATGGGCGACCACCAAGGAAATCGACAACCAGGGCTTCTCGATCGAACGTCAGCCGAAGAATGATGCAGGCTCACAGTGGATGCACATCGGTGATGTTCGCAGTACGGTCACGAACAGCAGCCAGACAACTGGCTATGCGTTCACCGATCGTAATGTGATGCCCGGTACGTACAACTACCGCATTATTCAGCGAGACCTGAATGGTGCCCAGCACGTGTCCAACACAGTGGAAGTAACTGTTGCGCAGCCAACCAACTTTGCACTGCAGCAGAACTACCCGAACCCGTTCAACCCATCTACGGAGATCAGCTTCACGCTGCCCGTAAGTGCTCCGACGCAACTGGTGGTTTATAACATGCTCGGACAGGTCGTTCGCATGCTCTACAGCGGCGATGCACAGGCTGGTACGACAACCATCTTCTTTGATGGTCATGGTGACGACAAGAGCGAGTTGCCGTCAGGTACCTATCTCTACAAGATCACAAGCGGTCAGTTCTCTGCAACACGCAAGATGACGCTTTCGAAATAGGGAATAGTCTTCTCGAATTAAGAAGAGGCCTTCACAGTAATGTGAAGGCCTCTTTCTTTTATAAATGGCTGCCAGGGAGTGCTGATGAGCAGCTTGCTTTTCGTGATACGCTTAGACACTGATTGGGATCGATTGGCTGACTAGACACAGCGCAGCGGTGAGGACGACTGGATTCTCAAGTACCGACGATGCCTCGCTTTGAACCTTGGATGAACTCGATAATATGCTTGATTTCAGGGATAGATGCCATGCCATCGCTGGACAGCTTCTTGATTCCATCGCCGAAGTTTAATCCTGATGAATAGATCGTTGCGTAAGCTGACTTGATCGCGGCTATCGTTTCGGGTGATTTCCCGTGACGCTGGAGACCGATCTTATTGATACCACTGAAGCGAAGCGACTCCCCGCCGATCAGTGCGAAGGGCGGAATATCTTTTCTGATTTGAGAACCACCACCCACCATGGACATCGTGCCGATGAGGGAGAACTGATGGATCAGACAACCGCCTCCAATGATGGCGTAAGGTTCAATCGTAACATGCCCTGCCATTTGTACCATGTTCGAAAGGATCACTTCGTCGCCCACCAGGCAATCATGGGCGACATGCGCATAGGCCATCACTAGGCAGTTGCGTCCGATCCGTGTTGTGCCGTCGAGTGTGCCGGCATTGGTATCGAACGCGTGCTCTGTCGCGCGGTGGATTGTCGCAAATTCTCGAATCGTACAATCTTCACCTACAATGACATAGGTCTTCTCCGTCCCTTTGAACTTTAGGTCTTGTGGGACATTTGAGACAACAGCTGCATGATGGACCTTGCAGCGTTTTCCCAATCTGGCTCCTTTCCCGATGTAGGCATGATGATGAATCACGCTGCCCTCGTCAATCTCAACGTCGCCCTCGATGATTACGTAGGGACCTACGATCACATCTTGTGCAAGCTCAGCGTTTGGATCGACAATCGCGGTCGGGTGGATCGTTGGCATTGGTCAGTTTACTCTTTATCGACGATCGCAGCCATGAATTCTGCCTCGGAGACCAATTGGCCATCGACCGTTGCCGTACCAGACATTTGAAATGTCTTCCCGCGCTCTCGCATCATTTTAAGTTCGAAGATAAGTTGATCGCCTGGTATGACGGGCTTGCGGAATTTGGCTTTGTCTATCGACATAAAAAAGATTAGCTTTTTTTCCGGCTCTTCAACTGCATTGAGTAAGAGCATCCCTCCAGCCTGTGCCATCGCTTCAAGAATAAGCACACCAGGCATTACCGGCTTTTGCGGAAAATGGCCCATAAAAAAAGGCTCATTATAGGTGACGTTCTTCAGGCCTACGATCCGTCGCGAGCCCTCTTCGAGATCCATTTCTAAAATGCGGTCGATCAGGAGCATCGGATAACGATGCGGCATGATTCGCTCAATCGCTTCAATATCAAAGATCACATTCTTCGTTGAAGCGGAAGTATATTTTTTGAGCAGCGATTTTTTCTCGAAGAGCTTTCGCAGCTTTCGCGCGAATTCTACATTCGACGCGTGTCCCGGGCGCGCAGCGAGTATCTGGGCTTGCATGGGTGCACCGACCAGCGCCAAGTCACCTAGAAGATCCAGCAGCTTATGCCGTGCAGGTTCGTTTTTATAACGAAGCTGGCGATTGTTCAGTACGCCGTTGGTGCCCAGGATCACAGAGTCCGTGATGCCAAGCTTGTTGCTAATTCGTGTTAGCTCGGCATCATCAAGATCACGGTCAACAATTACGATCGCATTATCGAGATTGCCTCCTCGGATGAGGCCGCCTTCGCGAAGCATTTCGACTTCATGTAAAAAACAAAACGTGCGAGCAGGGGCAAACTCGGTTACAAACTCTTTCTGCAGCGAGAATAAACCTGTGTGCTGGCTTCCAAGCGCAGGGTTGTGGTAATCGACCATAACAGTCATCCTGTAGTCGTCGGCCAAGGGGAGGGCGACCATTTCAACGCCTTTCGGTTCATTCGAATAGCTGATCGCCTCGTCGATTACCAAATACGTGCGTGCGGCAACTTGTTCTTCGAAGCCTGCCGACATAAGTGTCGAAACATAGGGCTCTGCGCTGCCATCTCCAATCGGTGGTTCATTGGCGGTCAGTTCAATACGAACGTTGTCGATCTCGAGACCAACGACAGCAGCGAGAACGTGCTCGACCGTGTGCACGCTCGCTCCATCATTTGCAAGCGTCGTGCCGCGGGAAATGTCTGAGACAAAGTCAACGATGGCTGGGATTTCTGGAGAACCCTCAATGTCCTTTCGGACGAACCGGATACCATAATTTTCCGGAGCTGGATGAAACTCGATTGAGCTCGCATTCCCAGTGTGCAGGCCGACGCCTTCGAACCGGTTTGTAGAGCGAATAGTACGTTGATTTGACCGCATTTGAAGCTTAAGACAATCCCGATATAGTTGAAATCACTGCAAAGATACCGCAAATAAGCGAAATCCACGGGTTTTCGGCCAAAATGCGCCTGTAAATTCGATCTTGCGCACACCGAACACACTTGTTTCAGCGAGAAGTTTAGTATATTTCATATTCTGACAAGTGTGCCGCTATTGCTACTACGGTGCACTCTTGTGAATATCCGCTCTTGAAGGCTCGAACCGATCAGATGTCGAACATCGATGAAATCCTCTGCCACCCTTTCCTCAATTGGCGGCGGATGAAGCGTGCGCTTTATCTTGTTGTTGCCACGCTGCTTATTGTCGGCTCAGGATGTCGGCCCTCACAGCAAACTCGGCGGTCGAACACAAACAACGCTTCGAAGAATGCTGCCTCAAGTTCGAAGTCAACGGATTCACTCTTGATCGTGCAGGCACATCTTGTCGATCTAATAGACACAATGTCAGGTGCGCTCGAACATGACAGAGTGCGAATTAAGAATCTCGAGATCGAAGTAGCGCGCTTACGCAGCATGATCGAACAGCAGCGAGTTCAGGGATCTGCTTATCGGTTGCCATCAATGATGCCGCCCGCCACGCCGCCTGCTACAGCGCCTTCGACGGTGCCTTCATCAGGGAACACGTTCAGTGCGCCGCCCACAGGCGGAATTCCACCATATGCACCGCTGCCAAGTTCAGGCACCGGCGGCGGCAAGAACCCCGAGAGATACGCGCGAGCGCTCCAGCTATTCAATGAAGCACGGTACGAAGAAGCAATGAACGCGTTCGACGAATTGTCTCGTGATGATGCGGCATCGCCCTACGAACCAAACTATTTGTACTGGCGCGGGGAATCGCAGTACGCGCTTAGCAGGTACAATGATGCGGTCGCGAGCTTTCAATCGGTCATCGATGGATATTCCAGTTCGACGAAGGCTGATGATGCACAGTTCAAGATCGGTGAGTCGTACGAGAAACTTGGAAACAAAGCTGCCGCGCGTTCGGCTTATCAGCGTTTGGTTGCCCAATACCCTGACAGCGAGTATCGCTCGCGTGTTGAGGGAAGATTACGAAGACTTCAGTAACATCGGCCGTGTATAGCGAGCTATGAAAAAAACTTTAACACAAGTCCTGTTCTCTTTTTTGCTCCTCGTGAGTGTGGTTTCGTTTCTGCCAGCGAGTCTTTTTGCTCAGGATGAACCTGTTGATGCACCGCTCGAGGGTCTTCCGACACTCTTCAGTGTCAAGCTGAGTGGAGGCTGGGGCATTGGACGCTCTCGCCAACTCTACGGCAACAACGCAGCCTCGCCCGTGTGGTGGAGTACTGGCGAAGGTGCCAAGGTCAACCTTGCACTCGATCTTCCCATCGTTCCGATCGAAGTGATGAATACCGATTCGTTCGGCGTCGGGCCCAGCAAAACGCCTGTTGTCGCGCTTGAACTTGAAGTAGCAAGTGGTTATCATCTTTCAACGGGCGGAACAACGGTCGATGTCCTGCCAAGCGGAGGTCTTCAAACTACCACGCGAACAACCTCGTATGTTCCGGTTACGCTTGGACTAAATGCGCGCTCAAGTTTTGGCGCTGGGTTGCCGTCAATCTACATTGGTGCGGGAGGAGGCATCTATCTCGTAGCTATTTACGAAGAGAATGTTTCGTTTTCTCTGGACGGTTCGCAGAATTTTACAAGGAAGATGTCGCCGCCGCTGCCGTTTGGACTCTATGGTGCAATGGGATTCGAATTCCCTGTTGCCTATTCGCCGGACGATGGTAATAGTTTTTTTGACCTGTTTGGTGAGATCCGTCTAACCGAGATGTCCAATTACGTTTACTCATCGCAGATCATAAGGAATGGCTCGATCACGACCGTGAATACTGCGGATGATCACTCGCTGCTCTTCCTGAATCAACCACAGCGCTCGGCATCGAACGTATCGATCTCGCTGGGTCTCAAATTCAACATTTACTAATGGAGGCACTGACACTCATGAAACGAAACGCCTTCACTTTTTCGCTCTTCCTTCTCGTCGTTGCTGTTGGATTTTCGGCATGCAGACCTCGCACTAACCGTTCGCGAACTCCAGCGAAGACTGCACAGCAAGCGCAGCCTTCTACTCAGCAATCGACCAGCGCCAAGCAAGTGCTTGCGCGAACCGATAGCGCGATCCAGCGTGTCGCGGCGATGAATGCTGACCAGGAGCTCGACCGACCGCCGGTGGCGCAGGACGAAACGGCCGCACCGCGCACTCCCTGGGGATCACCGTACGTGCCGCGTCCAAATGCGGCCGAGTATGATGTGTACCAGGCGGGTCTGGCAGCGTACAATGGCGGTCAGTACGATCAGGCGATCGGCGCATTTTCTCAAACTGTAGTTGCAGGTCGGCCACCGGAGTTGGTACCCAACGCGTATTACTGGATGGGAGAATCGTATTTCGCAATGCAGCGCTACGCCGAGTCGCTTCCATACTTTGAATACGTCACAAACGTAGGACCCGAGTACAAACGCTCGATGGCCTTCTACAAGCTTTCTCTTGCTAATAATAATCTTGGCAATCGACAGGCAGCCAACCTGTGGTACGAGCGTCTGCGCAACGAATATCCGGGTTCAAGCTACTCTAAAAAGTTGGCTGCACTCGGCATGCGTTAGCCAAAGTGTTCTACCAGTTCCTGTTGGAGCTGAGGAGTCGTTGCATTCATCCTGCGCAGGGAATCCGTATATTTATCCTTAGTTTTTCGCGCCCCGACGCGTGTTTCTCATGGCCTGCCGTCCAATCATGTCGCGCAGGACACATTGAGCGTTGCTTTTTATCTTTTTGATTTTATGGATCGTACGTCAGTTCGTTCGGCATTCTCATTTATGCGCTCCACGGTTTTCCTTGTCGCTCTTTCCTGTTGCGGCATTGCGCTCGCCTCGTGTAATAAGACCACCAGCCCGGCCGGAGATACGATCCCCATTGGAGAGTATGCCTCTTTGACTGGCAACACCGCGACATTCGGCCAATCGGTGCATTCCGGCGCCGTACTGGCGATTGACGAAATCAATACCAGCGGTGGTGTGATCGGCAAGAAGATCAATCTCATCACTGAAGACGATCAGTCGAAGACCGAAGATGCAGCCGCGGCGGTACACAAGCTGATCGATCGCGATCAGGTAATAGCTCTGCTTGGAGAAGTAGCATCCGGACGTTCCAAAGCTGGTGGACCGATTGCTCAGTCTGCGCATGTGCCAATGATCTCACCTGCCTCGACAAACGAGGACGTTACGAAGATCGGCGACTACATTTTCCGAATTTGCTTCGTTGATTCGTATCAGGGTCAATCGATGGCGCGTTTCGCGCTTAACTCGCTTGGGAAAAAACGTGCAGCGCTCCTCGAAGACATGAAGCAGGATTATTCGGTTGGTCTTGCAAAGTCATTCCGCGAAACATTCGCCAAGTCGGGTGGCCAAATTGTAAGCGAACAATCGTACGCTTCCGGCGACAAAGACTTTCACGCACAGCTTACATCCATCAGAAGCTTTAACCCGGACGTGATCTTCGTACCTGGCTATTATAATGAAGTTGGGTTGATCGTTAGGCAGGCACGCGAACTAGGTCTGACCTGTCCTATCCTCGGCGGTGACGGCTGGGATTCTCCAGAACTGACGAAAGGTAATGAATCTGCCTTCAACGACACTTATTTCTCGAACCACTTTGCGACAGAAGATCCGGACCCTGTTGTGCAGGAGTTTGTAAAGAAGTACAAGGCAAAAAATGATGGCAAGACGCCGGATGCCATGGCTGCTCTTGGCTATGATGCCGCACGTATCCTTGCAGATGCGATCACGCGAGCTGGTACGACCGAGCATCAGAAGCTTCGTGATGCGATCGCGGCAACCAAGGATTTCCCTGGTGTAACCGGGATGATCACAATCGATAAAGACCGCAACGCCCAGAAGCCCCTTACGATCCTGAGGATCGTTGATGGTAAGTTTCATTTCGCGCAGCGTATTGGTGCGAACGGTGAAGCACTTACGCCATTCAATCCGAATGGGAAGAATTCGATGGCGCCAGCTTCCACAGCCCCTACTTCGGCTGCACCAGCTACACCTGCTCCGGCAAGCACACCGGCAGGGAAGTGATCTTCGAGCGTAAGATCTCGCTCAAATGATGAGGGCTGATCCATGAGTCAGATCCTGCAACAACTTGTCAACGGCATTTCTCTTGGTGCGATCTACGCCTTGATTGCACTCGGGTATACGATGATCTACGGCGTCCTCCGGTTCATCAACTTTGCCCACGGCGACGTCTTCATGGTCGGCGCCTTCATGGGCTATTATGCATCGACGTGGGTCTCGAAGATTGCCCCGATCGGTACTGTACCCGCAGCCATTCTGGTATTTCTCATCTCCATGACGATCTGCGCAGTGCTTGGTGCGACGATTGAATTCCTTGCATATCGTCCGCTGCGTTCTCGTCCGAAGTTGACGGTACTCATCACGGCAATCGGCGTTTCACTTTTTCTTGAATACCTGGGACAGCTACCAGCGGTGTTCGGTCCCGATCCAAGAGGCTTCCCTGCGATCATCTCTTCCAAACCCATCATTCAATCCACACTGCTTACGCTCAATGTCGTGCAGGTTGTTGTGATTGGAGTTTCCTTGATGCTCATGTTTGTCTTGCGCATCGTTGTCATGCGTACAAAGATCGGTACAGCGATGCGGGCGGTAAGCTTCAATCAGCAGGCGGCAAGCTTGATGGGGATCAATATCTCCATGATCATCACGTTCACGTTCGCAGTCGGCAGCGCGCTTGCGGCGGCTGGTGGCATTCTCTATGCTTCACAATATCCGAGCATCGATCCGTTGATGGGCATCATGCCTGGGCTGAAAGCATTCGTGGCAGCGGTACTTGGCGGCATCGGCAATATTCCTGGTGCGGCGCTTGGAGGATTTATCATCGGCATCGTTGAGACGTTCGTCGCAGGGACATTCCTGTCGACCTATCGAGATGCGATCGTCTTCGCCATTCTGATCCTTATCCTGATCTTCAAGCCGAGTGGGTTGCTGGGCCAGAAAGAGATCGAAAAAGTTTAACTGATCAATTTTAGTGCGCTCCAATTACGTACTTCTGATCGCTCTCGCCATCGTCCTTGTGGTCTCGCAAGGAGTAGGATCTCTGAATCACTACTACCTCCAGATCCTGATGTATATCGGGTTCAATATTATTCTGGCGACGAGCCTGAATTTGATCAATGGCTTCACCGGTCAGTTCTCGCTTGGGCATGCGGGGTTCATGGGCATCGGAGCTTATTCGGCTGCGATCATCTCGACCTATCTAACAACGCACGGCTTCGGCGCCGATGGTGCGATGGGCTCGGTGGTGCTAATGGTGTCGCTCATCGTCGCAGGTTTCGTTGCAGCTCTTGCCGGCCTCGCAGTTGGCTACCCAAGTCTAAGATTGAAAGGTGATTACCTAGCGATCGTTACGCTCGGATTCAATGAGATCATTCGTGTCATCATCCAGAACGTCGATTTCAAAATTGATGGAGTCGATTATGTTGGTGGCGCGCGCGGATTCACAGTACCAAAGCTTACAACCTTTGCGTGGACGTTCAGTATTGTTGTCGTCGTTGTTTGGGTCATCGAAAACCTGATCAACTCAACCTATGGCCGGGGCTTCCTTGCAGTTCGCGATGACGAGGTTGCAGCAGAAGCAATGGGTGTCAACACGACGAAGTTCAAGGTACGAGCGTTTGTCATTGGCGCATTCTTCGCGGGCATCGGCGGTGGATTGTTCGGACATTTTATTCAGTACATCAATCCAGACAGCTTTACCTTCCTGAAGTCGATCGAGATCGTCGTCATGGTCATACTCGGTGGCATGGGCTCCACACCAGGAGTGATCATCGCCGCGATCGTTTTGACGATTCTTCCCGAGGCACTCCGCGAGATCGATCAGTATCGCATGATCGTCTATTCTCTCCTGCTCATTATTCTCATGATCATGCGTCCGCAGGGACTCTTCGGCACCGAATCGATGAAACGCCGAGCAAAGCGTCGAGCTGAGAATAAGCCCGCAACAGCGGCCTCTGCATAAAGCACAATGGATACACTCTTTGCTCCATGGCGCAGTAAGTATATCGCGGGATTCAAGGATGAGCCTGCAGAAAAGGAGTGCGTCTTTTGCGAAGCTCTTGCGCGAACGGACGACGATGAAACGCTTCTCGTCTATCGCGGCAAGGACGCTTTTGTGATCATGAATCGCTTTCCCTACAATAGCGGCCACTTGCTTATTCTTCCCAAACGTCACACCAACGAGTTCATGAATTTGACGGAAGGGGAGTCTCGAGAGTCGCAGAAACTTTTGGTTGCTTCGCAAAAAGCGTTGATAGCTATGGTCGGTCCGCATGGATTCAATATTGGGATGAACCTTGGCAGAAGTGCAGGTACAGGGATTGATGATCATTTGCACTGGCACATTGTCCCTCGGTGGAATGGTGATACGAACTTTATGCCCGTTCTTACGGATGTTAAACTCGTAAGCGAGGACATTCCGAAACAGTGGCGTGAATTGCACGATCGTTTTCCGGCAATTGTTCAATCACTGTAAGAGCCGGAGCTTGTTGTTTCCCGCATTGGTGTCTTGCGCTGATCAGCGTCCCGACTGCACGCACATTTTTATATGATCATGAAACGTTCGATATTGCTTACTCTGCTGCTCGCTGCAGCGATTACAATTTCCAGCCGCGCATCAGCGCAGTGGGTGACGAATGATAGTGCGAATGGCCTGGTCTATGGCGGCAGCGGCGAACCTACACGCCAGCGCGCAGAAGGTCCGCCCGATGGGATCTATATGCAATTCGATTCAACAAGCAGCAGCTTCCTCGATATGGGGTTCAGTCGTGATACATCAAAGCATCGTTGGTTGCCCATCCTTCCAAAAGCGCGATTGATCATTTATGGTGCGAAGGACCCGAACGTCGATTCTTCAGCATTATCGCTTCGATTCTACGATATTCTTCCAGGGGGCGCGCAAGGGGCCAATTCGGGTGAGACGATAATCAGGCCTGGCATCTCGGTAGTTATCGTGCCTGACACCGAATACACGTATGCGGAATTCACTCTCACAGGAGCCGGTACCAAGAAGGGCTCCCATGGTTTCCATCTCGATGCAATTACTCTCTTTCAGAACTTTACAAATCTTGGAGTTGGCCAGTATATCCAGCCGCAAGTAGCTACGCTTGCGAATTATCCTAATCCTTTCATGGCAGCTTCGCCAACGAACATCAACGTCCATCTCGATCGTCCGGGCACTGCGCTCGTTATTGTTTCGGATGCCATCGGACGAGAGGTCTCGAGAACTTCGCTCGGCTCGGTCGGTGCAGGCGATCATACGATCAGCTTCCGTGCTTCGGCACCCGGCGTTTACTACGCACGTCTAATGCTCAATGGCGCGTTCTCCGGACCGATGCTAAAGATGTCGGCGCTGCGCTAGTATTGAGTTTCGATTGGCTGGGAAGGAACACGGGCGCGATGCTGTTCACGTCGCATGCTCAAGCAATACATCCCACTCATCGCAGCGATCATCCTCCTATTTTGTGGTGCGCTCTTCACATATTTTGAGAGCATCTATCTGCAGGACCAGGCTGCGGAGATCGGACCCGATGCGAGCAAGATCATCATGTGGATGTGGGTCTTCCGAATCGTTACAATGCTTTTTGTAGGTATTGGCGCGGCTTTTCTTTACTTACTCTTGAGGCGCATCGTCAATCCATAAACTACTTCCCCGTATGCTTCATCAGGAATTCCCGCTCCTGTTTTGAGAGGCTCTCCATTCCTTTTGTGCTGATCTTGTCGAGGATCATATCGATCTCGGTTTCAACTGAACGAGGGGCTGTTGTTGCTACGCGATTTGGCCGCATCCTGTCAAACGAACTCAGCAACCCGCGTGCCAACGCATACTGTCGGTACTTGATGTGAAAAAGAAAGAGTGCCGAGATCGCCGCATAGAAGGGCGGGAAAAGATTCGCCGCGCTTAGGTCCATGTGATGCGACTCCATCGGAACGATCGAGACGAAAAATAGAATGACGGCGATCACCCACGCGCGCACCCAGAATATTCCGAAAATAGAGATCTCGCGTTTGGGCCATAGATAGGTAAAGCCGCTCAGGAAAAAGAGTGACAGAAACCCGGGCGCGACAATAATGCCCTTGGGGTCGAGAAGGATCAGGACCACTCCGCCACTCACAACCGCGATCGCCACGAACACTCCAAGTGTGCGCGCATGCACGATCGTCTCGAGCTCCGTTCCGAAATAATAAATCAACGCGCAAGCAGCTATGACGGGGAAGAAACTATGCGAGGCAAACGGATACGTGACGAGTCGCCAGAGCTGGAAACGATTGAGCACGTAATCTCCGTACAGAGCGAACAACCCTGATGTCGCGCCCTGCGTCACGAGCGAAAGGATCAGCGTAACCGCGAGAGCTGCGATAAGCGACCTGGTGATCGGTGGAAGATTTCGGAACATGTCTGGCGCGGTCTCGGGTTAAAGGAAGCCCAACAGCACGGAAATAGGTTATGTTTGCAGGTGCTTAGAAGCTCAATCTGAAAGACCAAACGCCAACGAAATAAGCCAACAAGATGCCGATCTTTTTTTTGATGATGATGACAGGCGCCGCGGGGATCGTCTATATCTGTTTCAAGGACGTACCGGGTGCGCCCTGGAACAAGTGGCGGAAGAAGAAAAGCTAGGCTTTACCAGATACCTCGAAGCCCAATTTCTCGAGCGAGCTTCGCAATCGCCTGACATGATCGCCCTGCAATTCGATCGTGTTCTCCCGAACCGTACCACCCGTGCCGCACTCTTTTCGCAACTGCGTTGCAAGATCGTCAAGACGTAAGGGCCCTCGCACGAACCCCGAAATCACAGTCACGATCTTACCCCTTCGCCCACTCTTGTCGAGCGTAATCGTAACCTGTTGACCCTCACCGATCTTCCTCTTCTTCGCGTTCTGCTTCTCTTCGATTGAAAGCTGCTGGCGCTCGTCTTCAGAGAGCAATGAGCCTAGCGCGCTAAAATCCGATATTCTTTCCATTGACGTTGTCAAACCGGAATGAGTGCGACAGTTCCAACGACCAGAGCCATGAGTGACGCAAAAATAAATTCACGATTCGCGCGCTTGCGGTCTATCCTCCGATTCTCCTCACCCACGATCTCGAACTTCTTTCCCAGAATTTCGTACCAGCCTTTACTCCCGTTGACAACGCAAAAGCGAAATTTCGCCTGGCGAAAGTTAATGATCGAAGCACCTGAGAAGATAACAGCGACTAGATAGCGGTAAGACGGCAAGACATGCGAGGACCACATCCATCCAAGAACCACGACCCCGGCCACCGCAGAAGCCCAACCCAAAATCCTGCGTACGCTTGCGCCGCGATCATCAATATTGCAAACGCCGGGCTGATAGGATTCAGGATTTGAATGCATCTTAGGAGACTGAACCGAGAAGTGTGTGAAAACTTTCAAGCGACATTCGGCGAGGTTCACCCACGATTTTGAGCCAGAATCGGCAATTCCGCTGGACTGGCTTGGTGTGTGTGAAAACTTTGTTCATAATTTTCCTTCTTAAAGAAAACTACCTGAACCTGATTACGAGGATTGAATGGGATTACACTGATTTCTTTCACCGATCGGATGGCCGTGGTTTCTGCGTTTCAAAAAGAAAGATTCAGACGGGATTGAGTGGCTGCACGAGATTCTGGCCTACAGCATAATAAACATAAAATAGCCGCGTCTTGGTTCCTCAAGTTGGACGAAATTCTTGAAAATCGGCCATTCGCAACTTTGATAAACGTAGCGTGTCCATGCCATGTTGATCCTCCTCCACACTCAGTTTACGATTCACTCTATGATGCGTTCTTTACCTCCCAGGTTTTTGCTGCCAATTTGCTTTCTTCTCGGGACCATCGGAATTGCGACAACAGCTCAAGCTCAAGAAGAAATTGTGCAACCTTATTTCGGTGCTGGACTCAACATCCTCCCAAGTGATTACGCCGGAAACACGCACAGTATCGGCTTCGGCGTAGAGGCAGGAGTTAAGTATTCTTTCGTTTATGTAGGATTAGAGTATGGCGTTTGTAGTCTGGTCAATTCAATCTCCACGCGTGACGCACCGACACCACTTGGCAATTTTCTGCCTCCGGATTCAGCGACCTCGATGGAGAACTACTATGGTGTCCATATAGGGGTGCGAGTGTGGAAAGGGCTAGCTGTTGGAGTCGTCTTCCTGAAGAGCACTCAGAGTGTGATGCGATATTATGGCGAAGCTGTTCCGATCGGTAGGGAGATGTCTTATTCGTGGTTCAACGTTGGGCCGGACCTCCGCCTGACTATTGGAGATCACGCCATCGTAGGCTGTGCCTACACGATCCAGCGAGGACTGAAGTTCGGCGGTGACTATTTGTTCTGATGCAACTGAAGCTCGAGCTCAGCGCTGCCTCATATGATCGATTGCCTCTATGTCGTTGTAACTCTTCTCCGTGTTGCATGTTGGTTGAAGACCAGAGCCTCTGACCCCAGTTGTGACATAGCGATCCTTACTCAACCCATATGAAGCGCTTCCTCACTATTTTCCTCCTGTTCAATATGTTGGTTGCGAAATCCCAAGCACAGACAAAAACGCATCCTACCTTAAATGTTGACAGCAATAGCTATTGCACCGAGCTTTACAGATCAGGCCATAGTCTTATGCAAGGGGGAGGCTACGATAAGGCGTATGACACACTTAGACTTTTTGTTTCTCACTGCACGGACATCAGCCATGATCCTGATACATGGAGGGTGTTTCCGGAGATTACCGGATCTGTTCAGGCAAAGGGCGAGGATAAGTCGCGATGGGACAGCTATAGAGAATGGTTAAAATCAGTCTTGTACCTAAGCGAGAGTGATTACTACTATTGTTCGGATGTTTCTGCGATTCTGTCAACTTTCCAGTATTTTGCCGGCCGTGGGTATGACGTGAATGGACTACTCGCTGTTTCGAAGTACTTGATTGGATCAAATCGATGTCCTGATTTGACGCAACAACTTATGAAGAGCTGGGGTCCGTCGCGCGCGGATCAATATCACGTTTGGGCTGACAGTGTCACTGTAGATACGAATATCTATAAAGTCGACACTACTCTCCCTTCTCTAGATGATCTGGGGTTGGGTATCTTGCGAGGAAAGGCAAAGGTCAATTCACCCGTTATAGGTCTTCATCCGCACGTATTGCTGGACGCGACCGCAGACCGAAACCCATTCACTGCGAACACAGCGATACTTGTGCATACGTCCTCGACTACCCTCATTCGAGTAGCGCTTTACGATATGCTGGGTAGGGAGGTTCAAACAAATGGCATCGGACGGGTTATCGAAGCTGGAAGGCACGCTATCGCGATTGACGGGACAAAACTTGATCCTGGTAATTATTATGCGCGAGTGAGTACTTCGGACAACGAAGTTCTAACCGTCAAGCTGAGCCACATTAAGTAACGTAGATCCATCTCGGTTAGTAGCGGCATTTGAAAGGCAGGATTCATACGCCGCTGCTAACGGAGCTTTGAATATTTTGTGAACCTCAACCCTGAGTGTCGTCCTTTGGACTCCAGCAGCATCAAATTGTGCCGGATGAACTTCCCCCGATTTAGTAGACAGCAAGACGCAAAATAACTTCGGTCGTGTTTGTGTACTCACGCGGCTTTGACATCGTTGTATGCGAGCGACGATGACAGCGCACGGTAGGCATCGGTCTGCTGCTGAAGCGTTGCGGCCACCTGTTCAGCGGTGCCAACGGCATCCGCGCCTGCTACGAAGCGCCGTGGCGGCTTTTCTTGACTGGAGATCGTGATTAGCGCCTGGGCGAGCTTGGCGGGATCGCCGGACTGCTGGCCGTTGTAGCCTTTCCAAAATTCCATTTGCTTCGCTCTGCGCTCGTTATAGTCTTCAATGGTCCGCTCTGCGAAATTTGTAGATTCTTCCGTGAGAAGGTCAGTGCGGAAGAAGCCAGGATTTACGGTGATCGTATTGATACCAAACGGCTCGACCTCGGCCTGCAGCGATTGCATCCAGCCCTCCAGACCGAACTTCGACGCGGCGTAGGCACTGCCGAACTCAAAGCCGATGAGGCCCGCGGTTGATGAGATCGTGATTATCAGCCCTGAACGCTGCTTGCGCATAACCGGCAAAACCGCGCGGGTAGCGTTCATCGGGCCGACGAGACTGGTCGACAACTGTCGCTCCATCTGCTCCGGCGATAGTTCTTCAAAGAAGTCTGCGTAAAAGTTTGCCGCGTTATTGACCAACACATCTATTCCGCCGAATCGGTCAAAGGCCTCCTTAACCGCAGACTCCGCATCGGCAAGTTTCGTAATGTCCAGTTTTACGACCAACAGATCGGCTGATTTTCCAAGGGCCTTGGCTACCTTGTCAGTATTGCGACCAGTAGCGACGACTTTATGGCCCGCGGTCAAAGCTGCCTTGGCGATATCCACGCCCAGGCCGCGCCCGGCGCCTGTTATGAGCCAAACTTTATTGGTGGCCATGTTTCTTTCCTCCAGTATCGTCATTTGATTCAACATTCAGATTCGCATTTGATTGATGGTAACAGTTGGAAGCCATGGTGAATCCCTTGGCCAGTAGCAGAACCCTGGCCGGATTCTATTCGGCCTTCGCACATACATCGCACTTGCGTGTGAGAGTTTAAAAAAAACAATCCTTAAAGTCCCTCTCTCCACGACAGTGGGAGAGGGATTTAGGGTGAGGGCGGTGGGGCAATTAGCAAGGCTGAAGGATGATGGATGAAAGCAAGTTGAATCAGGCGTTACCATTATCCTTCATCTTTGCCCCACCGCCCTCATCCTAAGTCCTTCTCCCACAAAGTGGGAGAAGGACTTGGCTCAATTTGGCGACTCGGCTTGCATTGGCATCCTGATCAAGGTATCTTTGTTGTATTCTAAATCAGCCTCTTGACGGAGTTTGCCCGGAGCTAACGTTAGTGTCCCCCGTCTCCTCATTAATTCCGTAACCTTTTGACTGCCCTGAGTAGCTTCATCTTTCCTTTTCATTCGGTTCGAAAGAATAGTCCGATGACATATCCCCCGCGAATGAAGAGAGTGGCGTTTGCTCTAGCTCTCTCACTAATTACTCTACTCGTCGCCTTTCCCTCAAATGCCCAGCCGAACACCAGTGCGTCAAAAGAGGTCTCGGTCGCTGATACAAGTACAAATTTACCCTGTGCAAAACTTTTTAGTCTAGGTCGTGCCAATCAGGTCTCGGGAAATTGGAAAACGAGCAGAGACAACCTTGAGAACTACATAGAACACTGCGCGAACGACACCGGCTCATATCTAGCATTTGACTACATTCGCGTTGCTGTAGGGAATAATCTTCAGGAGGACTCTACCCGCACCGACCGACTTCGAGAATGGCTCAAATCTGTTCTCTATCTGAATAGATGGGATCCAAATTACTTCTGTCAGTGCGTCTGGACGATTAGTCAGTGCTACCATACAACTAACGAATGCCTCGCCATTCTCAAGTATCTCATTGAAGAGACCAGGTGTTCTTCAAGCCGTAAAGACAATATCACGACCTATAAGGAAGGGCGAAGCTGGCAGTGGCAGCACTACCTCAACTCGGGCGTCGATACCAGTTTGGTGCATCTAGACACTACCCTGCCATCACTGCACGAACTCGGGCTTGATTCGCTACTCAATCTCGCCTCAGTCGGAGCGGAATCGGCAGGACCACACGCAATCTTCAACGTGCATGCATCAGGCAATCCATTCAGTGTAAGCACTGAAGTTCTGTTCGAACTTTCGAACTCTGCATACGTACGCTTCGGAGTCTATGACGAACTTGGTCGCAACGTCCAGGGCGAAGAGATGGGCCACGTTTATGATCCGGGTCATCATCGGTTCACAGTGGATGGGAAGAGCTTTGCAAACGGAGTATACTACGCGCGGCTTTCGACGCCGACGGGCGAGATTCGGACGGTCAAGCTGGTAAAGAAGGAGTAATGAGCTTGGCAGGTTGCTGGAAGGCGGGGCCGATAGTTGCGCCGCCTTTTTTATGCCTGTATTTTGAAGGACTCAACTCCCACTATGTCGCACCTGATTGAGCTGGACTATTTGGGAAAGCGATCGGCAGCATCAAAATTGTAGTGCCGGAGGCACGATGTGACCGCAGCCCAGGGTTGAGCGAAGCGGAACCCTGGGTGGCTATCTCTGCGACCCAAAGCCCTGAAAGGGCGGGGTTTATTGCATCGATTTCAACACACCGACCGACGCTAACTTCGCCCCGCTGGGGCTTCAATTTTCTATCTGGCCGCTAACCCAGCATTCCGCTTCGCTTCATGCTGGGCTGCGAGTACTTCGCCGCTCCGCGGCGTGATCGGGCAAGGATGAAGGCTGAGGGCTGAAGGATGAAAGCAAGTTGAATCAGGAGTTACCTTTATCCTTCATCTTTGCCCCAGCGCCCTCATCCTAAATCCTTCTCCCACAAAGTGGGAGAAGGACTTTAAGGATTTTCTTTTTTAAACTTGGATCACCGGCATTCGGCCTTCGCACATACATCGCACTTGCGTGTGAGAGTTTAAAAAAAACAATCCTTAAAGTCCCTCTCTCCACGACAGTGGGAGAGGGATTTAGGGTGAGGGCGGTGGGGCAATTAGCAAGGCTGA
>Ga0207148_1003_pt1 | contig 75467 bp, 61 predicted proteins | sample Alteio_BWMinHeat_34_FD_153558 | JGI IMG/M metagenome (GOLD analysis project Ga0207148, IMG submission 153558) | Enriched cells from forest soil in Barre Woods Harvard Forest LTER site, Petersham, Massachusetts, United States -... | ecosystem: Environmental > Terrestrial > Soil > Temperate forest >... | reverse complement strand
TCCTCCTTTTCTTAACTCGACTTGCAAATGCGCAGGAGGTTTCCGATTCGCTTGCTCAAATGACTCCAAACGAAGAGCAACTCTTCGAAGCCCTCTCTGACTCGCCGGACGGCGAGTTGATATTGCAGGACTGGCTGGAAGACTTGAATTCGTACGCTCAATTCCCATTGATGCTCGCAACCTCAACTTCAAAAATGCTTGCGCGTATTCCGACACTCGACCAGTTTCAACGGCGATCGCTCCGTTACCAGCCATCTGTACGTTCGAGCATCGCCTCGCACTTCATCACTGCTGAAGCTGGATTGCCATCGCTCTTCTCCATAAGGAGCAGGCTGATCACCGATCCGAACATTCGTGACCAAGCTGGCTTTCGGAGCGGAGCATTTGTTGGGTCGCCGCAACGCTACTATGACGTTCTCCGAGTGGCTTGGGACAAGCTCGCAATGGTTATCCTTCAGTCAAAAGATGCTGGTGAAGCTGCCTTCGATGATCGCGTGAATGGATATGTTAGTCTTCGCTCTCCGATTGAACTTGGCGATGTGACATTGTCACAACTCGTTTTAGGAGATTATCGGCTCGGTTTCGGCAACGGACTTGCCTTCGGAAGTGCGGTGACAAGTTTGAAGACTCGCGCAGCAGTCTCTGGACTTGATCCCCACGCCAGCGGTATTGAAGGATCTACGCGCTCAAATGCCATGCGTGGCGGCGCCGCTACGTTCATGATCGGTAATCATTCAGAACAGAATGAGCTAAGCAGCCGCGTTGATCTTTCGTTGTTTTATGCGAACACGCCATTCGATGCCTCCATCGATTCGACGGGGATCTCATCGATCATCTCAAGTGACTATCATCGAACAGCGAGCGAACTCGCTCATCGCAAGAACGCGCATCTGATGACTGCCGGAGGTCATCTTAGCGTATCGCCTGTGCTAATGGAGGATGTTACTACAGAGATTGGTGCGACCGCGTACAGGGCAAGACTCGATCATCCGATCTCCACATTAAAATCAAGCGCTAGTATAGGTACAGAACGAGAGGATGTGTTCTCTGCCGATCTTTCGCTTGTTGGCAATTCGGCTGCAGTCAACGCGGAAGTTGCGCGCTCCATTAATGACCTGGGTGCTGGCACTGCAGAAGCTGCTTCGTTTGCACTTCGCCCGGATGAAAAATTGAGTCTCGCTCTTCAATATCGGAATGCACCAGAACTCTATCTCAGCCGTTACGCTGCGGTTTTTGGAGAACGAAGCGTCGAGGGTAAAGCGGAGGATGGCTTTTATCTCGGGCTCGATTGGAAGTTGCTCAATGATCTTTTCAATCTCACTGCTTATACTGATCTGTCGCATGCAGGATCAAGTTCAGCGAGCACAACTCCGACAACAGATCACCTGGCAGGGCTTTCATTTACATCTCCTCGAAGTGTTGCGTCACTCTATTTCCAGTTCCATAGCAAGACGAAGGATGAGTTGGTAAGCACTACTGCGTTGCCAAGCGGGTCGAAGGAACATGGATCTCGCGAACAGCGAAATTATCTATTTGAAGGTACAATCAAATTACTAGGTCCGCTCGCTGTGCGATTTCAAGCGCAGGGCATTTCAGTTATTCATTCTACTTCGCAGTCAACTGCGCAGAGTGGTTATCTTTTTTATGCAGGTCCCGTCATCGAGTTGCCCCGAGGGTTAAGTATCGAGGCACGTGTGATACGGTTTTATTCGAGCTCATTCGATGCGCGAATGTATGAATATGAGTCTGATCTGCCAGGTGAAAGCAGTTTGTCACCACTGAATGGTGATGGCTGGCGTGGATATTTACTCGCCTCAGCGTGTCCTGCAAAAGAAATTAAGATTTCTTTAAAATGGGCTGTAACTCGATTTCAGGCCGAGCGTATCTTAGGGAGTGGGTTAACTGCGCGGACGGGAATTTCGGATACGCGCATCGGTCTCCAGGCCGATTTGAGATTGTGAAAAAAGTTGTGATCCGAAGTGTAACGTTTGAGCATCTCACGTTTCATTAGATTGAGTCAAATCGTTCAAACTCAAATAATCAAGTTTTTACGTAGATAGCGAATCATCGCATTACGCCGCAAACGTGCGGACATGGCGCTCATATTTGTGATTCTCTCTGGCGAATACAGAAGCGATTGCCGAGAAGTCTTCGGATGAGCACATGATGAGTGTGTCCTGGCCGCAAGGTTAGGGCATATAGTGAGAGGAGCAGAAGGCCGGATAGGATCGGGATGATCCCATCCGGTCCTTTTTTAAACGAACTCATCGAACTTCGAACATCCTGGAGCCGTTTCAGTAGCGTTGTTCGGTGCACTATCCGTTGATAAACTATCGTCGTCCAATGCTCCTTTTTCGCTCGAAGCATTTCATTGTTTTGCACTTAATTTTATTTTTCATAATTGCAGCCGCTGCTGGGTTCACTGCAAATCTTTGTGCCCAACCAAAACCGAGGCCTGGGGCACCGATTCAGCTTCCTGGAGCATCCGGCGGGCCTGCGATCGCATTCGAGCGATCGACGATCGATTTTCTTTCACAAGGAATAGAGCAGGAGAATTGCATTAATGTCTCGCTTTCTAATCGCAGCGATCGTCCCGATACTCTGACCATTCTGGAGTCACTCGATCCAAAACATTTTCGGATCAATTCACCCGTGCAGGAAATGATGCCGATGGTGCTGGAACCACATAGCTCGGTCTATGTCAATCTCTGTTTCAAAGCAGATAAAGAAAAGCAATATCACGCTGCTGTCATTGCAGTGTCTGATGCTGATACCGCAAAGCTCCTTTTATCAGGGAAAGGCGTGAAGCAAAAGGTGCAGGGCCCGATGCCAACGATGCTGGATCTGAAAGTGCGGAAGGGGAAGAACCGAATTGATCGGATCTTTGCGATCGAGCTCCCCGTGCGCAGCACAGTGACGCTTGAAGTCCAGGATGTCCTGGGCAGGACGGTTCGAAAGCTCATAACGAATGAAATCAAGAGTCCCGGGGAGTACGAGGTCGAATACAGTTGGCTTGACGATGACGAGAAAGCTCTGCCTGCTGCAACGTACCTGCTGCGCCTTGAAGCGACAAGCCTGGAAACACACGAAGTTTCACATGCATCTGCCTGGTTAAAGGTAAAGCCGTAGGGAGCAGTGGGCCGTTGATCCTACGCTCATACCAGCAGTTATTTTCTTCTGAAAATAAACGAAATCGGCACGCCCTCATAGCCGTATTTCTCGCGCAACGCGCGCTCAAGAAATCTGCTGTATGAATCAGGAATCAGATCGGGAAAATTAGAGAAAAATGCGAACACCGGAGGTTCGGTCTTGACCTGCGTGATGTAGTTAATACGAAGATCGCGGCCTTGCACGTTTGGTGGCGGCGTACGTTCGATCTCCTTGAGTAAATCTTCGTTGAGCTCGCTGGTGCCAATACGCTTCTGGCGATCAGCATTTACCTTGATCGCGAGTTCGAGCGGCTTCGTATGGCGTTGGTGCGTTAACGCACTAATGAATACGATCGGCACATAATCGAGCGTTCGGAATTTCTCGCGGATCGTCTTTTCGAATTTCACCGCAGTCATTGTGTCCTTCTCGACAGTATCCCATTTATTCACGACGAGCACAACGCCTTTGCGTGCATCAATCACTTGATTCAAGATGCGGGCATCCTGATTTTCAACGCCTTCCGTTGCATCGACGAGCACGAGCGCGACATCGCATTCTTCAATTGCCTTTGCCGTGCGGATCGTCGAAAAAAGCTCGAGCGCGTCTTTGATGTATTTCTTACGACGGAGACCTGCTGTATCGATCAGCGTGATCGTCTGACCGTAATATGTGTAATCCGTGTGAAGTGAATCGCGTGTGGTGCCTGCAATGGGCGTGACAATAGCGCGGTCGTAACCAAGGAGCGCATTTAAATAAGACGACTTACCGACGTTCGGCTTGCCGACGATCGCAAGCTTCATCGGCACAGGGCCTTCCGGTTTTTCTTCTTCGGGTGGAAAGTTTTTGAGAAGAATATCGAGGAAATCTCCAACGCCACGGCCATTGATCGCCGAAACAGGAATAGGCTCACCAAGGCCTAACTCATAGAACTGGCCTAACTCGAGGTTCTCTCGATTAGTGTTGTCCGTCTTGTTCGCGAGCAGGAGGACTTTCTTGCCTGAGCGTCGCAGCATCACTGCAACTTCCTGATCGAGCGGATGCACGCCCGCGGTTACATCAATGAGAAAGAGAATGACATCCGCTTCGTCGATCGCAAGCTCCGCCTGCGTCTTGATTGCCTTTTCAAAGACATCGTTCGAATCTGCAACAATGCCGCCCGTGTCGATGACCGAATACTCGCGACCTGCCCAGTCAGCCTTAGCGTAATGCCTGTCGCGCGTAACGCCCGAAATCGCCTCGGTAATCGCCTTTCGTTCGCCGACGAGACGATTGAATAGCGTCGATTTCCCGACATTCGGACGACCAACGATCGCGGTTACTGGAAGTGACATAATGTTGCTAAGGATACAGTTAGGCGAGCGACAACAGCCGGCATGGGGAAGATGTTCAAAGGGCACAAAGAGAGCTCGGCGAGGAAAAACGAACTGCTAACTGGCTTAGCTTAGTATCTTCTCACTTGAGATGCACAATATTTCTCACATACTTCTTCGAGCCGGAGGAGACTACAAGCGTATATGGACCAGCCGAAAGATTTGTTGACGGAACGTCGAGCGAAGTTCTGCCGCGAAGATCTTCATGCATGATCACTCTTCCGAGGACATCATAAAGAGAAATTGTTGTCGCGTTGAGGCCCTTGAGTCCAACATGCAATGATTCGCGAAATGGATTCGGATAAATGGCGATCGTCCCATTGGCTTCCGCAAGCTGCTCAACTTGCACTGTCGTGAGCCACGCTTTGCGCGCATCGTTAATCGTCTGGCGCAAGGCACCTTCGTCGGTTGCGAGTGCCAGTGCTACCGTAAACACAATGGAGTCGGATGAGAGCAGTGGTACGTGCTTCAGACCATAGACCAATGCGACATCGCCTGGGCCAGCGGTCAGCCGAGGCGTTGTCATCATCGTCCATTTTTCGAAGCGCGTGAGTCCGTCATACGAATTGACGCTGCCGTTCGAACCATTGTTATCCTCCGCATACATATTGATCTCAGCGCCACTCGGAAGGTCAGACAATAGCGCCATTCCTACATAAGGATAGCTCGGGTCGAGCCGGCGTACCCAACCGATCTGATCGACGGAATCAAACCCTGCGATGTTATTGGACCCAGAAATCCCAACATCCCAATCGGCATAGACCGCAACGGACGCGTCGTCCGTTGGCAATGTACCTAACGTGGTCTGCTTCTTTCGCAGGACGTAATCGACTACAACGGCATTGACAGAAAGTCCAGTTACAAAATCATATGCGCGCTGATCGACGGTCACTCCTACCTGCACTGCCGGATCTGCCAGGCCATCGTTGTAGTCTGCAATGAGCTCTTGTGTGGCCGGACGATGGTCAGGCGGGACCTTATCGATGATCGGAGCGAGTGCGGTGAAATCTGTATCGTTAACAGGATTAGGCAAAGTGATCGCACCGGGCGCATCCGAGACGACATGTGCTGTGTCAACGCCGATCATCAACCCTGCGGCATACACGACACTTCTTCCCGATGTCAAAATTGAAGGAGGTGCCTCGCGCCAGAAGAATCCTGAGCCCAACGCATCATCAGGTTCATCGCCGTAGCCAATGGCACCGCGAGAATCGAATGTGACCGTCAGGTTATTCTTATAGAGATCGCGATACGATGGATTAACGATAAACGTGAAATAGTCGATGTCGTTTGCATAGCCACTCTCGATGTCCGAAAACGTCACCTTCACAAGCACGACGGACTGAGGAGCAGCGGAGCCAACAGTGATGGGGAAATTTTCCGGCTTGTTGCTGATCTGCTTTAATGTACCCACACTGCCGAAGGCAAGGTGCGTGATGGGCGTTGAGACCACCGAAGGATCTGCCAGGATCTCGATGCTTGCCTGCAACTGAGCGAGTCCAGCAAGATAGTTGGTGACATGAAGAATAATCTGGCCGCTCTCGCCGGGTGAGAGGATGCCATCGCCGGATGCGTCGCGTATTTCTACGGAATCAATGCGAGCGGAATGAGCGTGGACATCTGTCACAGCACGGAAAAGATTGATTCGTCCGCGGCCAGTAAGTTCGGGGAATGGATTGTTCGCCATTGTGTCGCAGGTCGCACGAACCTGTTCCATGGCCTGCCGAATGGTGAACTGTGGGAATTGCTTGACGACCATTGCGACACTACCTGTCGCATGTGGAGATGCCATGCTCGTGCCAGTGCTCAAGCCATATTGATCGCCAGGAAACGTGCTGAGCACGTTCGTGCCTGGCGCACAGACGGCCAATCGGGTTGCATGATTGGAGTAGGCTGCGTCAAATTCTCCATTCGAGCCAACTGCCCCGACCGAAAGCACATTGTGATACGATGCAGGATAGAATTCCTCATAGCGGCCATGGTTGCCGGCTGCAGCAATCACGCCTAAGCCTTTCGCCGTCACGAAATTGATCACATCCTGTTCGACCTGCGCACGCGTCGGACCGCCCCACGAACAATTGACGACGCGAGCACCCATATCTGCCGCGTAAACGATCGCCTCGTACGCAAAATCAAGCGTGCCCTGGTCGCTACCGGCTTTGAGCGGAATCAGGCGCGAACCAAATGCGATTCCAGTCACGCCAATACCATTATTTCCGGTCGCAGCAATTGTCCCTGCCGTATGTGTTCCATGTCCTAGTTGTGTGCGAGGATCGTTATCGGGAACAGTGCCATCGACACCTCCGAAATCCCACCCGTGCCAATCATCGACGAAACCATTGCCATCGTCGTCAACTCCATTCGAACGCTTGTCAAGTCCATTCGAATCAAGACCGACCTCGCCCTGATTGATGTAAATAGAATTTGTAAGATCGACATGCGCCCAATCGGTGCCTACATCAACATCGGCAACTACGATCGTAGAATCGCAGCGTGTGATATCCCATGCTTCGGGAGCGTGGATAACAGGCGGGCCGTATTGCTGAGGAAAGAGTGGATCGTTCGGCGTGAAGCAAGTCGTCGGAATAAACTTTGGCTCTGCGATCTCGATCACTGGTGATTTCTTGAGAAGAATGCTCGCTTGCTGTGGCGATAATGCTTCAGCGTACGTGAGCACAAACCAGCGTGCGATGCGCGTCTCGGCGGCGCTCAAATCGCTAAGGCGATGATCTGTTATTGCGACGACGGTCGGGGACGAAAATATTTCAGGCAGCATATGCTCGCGAACATCTTCGATGGCTGCGCTGTGCTGAGCAATGTAGGGCTTGAGCGAAGTCGGTGTGATCCTCGTTGGTAATTGCAGCGCTGCAGCGATCGCACCACCATCCGACCAGGCAAGAGTCTGGAGATTAACGCGAGCAGTTGGCAGCAATTTCCGTACGCTATCGAATGCGGATCTGACACGCGCGATCGCACTCGAGCGAACGAGGACGAGAACCGTCTTTGGACGAGACGCCTCTACCTGATTGTTTTGTGCTTCAACCAAGGTTGTAGAACATAGCAGTACCAACCCGACCAGCAGCACATAGCCTGTAATTCTCTTACTTGACCGCATAGATCCGCATCCCACTCGATATGAAATGATTGACGCCTCGTACTATAGAGAACGCAATTCGGCGCAACGGGTTACCGGGCTTCGACTCTCCAGGAGCGAGAATTCTTGCATTTCGCAACTTCTCCATGAGCTTATCACCCTGATTTGTGACATGGACCCCCGAAAATCCTGCCTCACGGAGATATCTTGCCATTGTCCGGTTTGCAAAGTAGTATAAGTGGCCTTCAGGCATGAAGTAAAACCAGTCTGCTCCGCGAAGCTTGCGTTCTGGCGAATCATAGTTGCCGGTTGCCATGAATAGAACACCACCCGGCTTCAGCCATTTGCGGACAGTCTTTAAAGCTTCGAGTGGATGCGGTAAATGCTCGATCACTTCCCGCATGACGATTACGTCCCAGGTATTATCTCCAAAGCTGGCATCTTCGATCGACTTCGTTTGTACCGGAATTCCCATTTCGCGGACGAAATTAGCAGCGTATTCGCTCAGTTCCAGGCCCTCGCAATCGAAACCATGCCCGCGAGCTTTATCCAGGAACACACCAGTGCCGCATCCGATCTCAAGGAGTCTTGGCTTCACCGTGCTCCCGTTCTGCTTGAGCATGTGCCGGATCGTGTCGAGGTCCCAGTCATTCAGTGTATAGCTCGACTTTGCTGCTCCATGTTCTTTTACATCCCCTACGTAATTCACGCTCTCGTCGAATCCGTGACCTTGAAAATAATTGGCATCGTAGAGCTCGCCGATCTTTGCGGGTTTCAAACGCGGATTGGTATAGACCATGCCGCATTTGTTGCACTGAACGATTGAGAACCCACGCTTGCTGTATCGCTCGGTTGCATCATTCGCACCGCACAAGTCGCACGGATGCGATTCAAAATCTTCAGGCTGAAACGTCATCGATTGATGATTATGTGAACGAGAACAGATTGTTATAGATCAGTTTGGCTTTCTGCTTCCGTCGAGATCTGCTCATCTTCGGAAGCACCTTTTCCCTCGAGGATTACAACGCATTCTCCCTTGACAGCATCCGGAAATCGCTGCTCGATCGCCAGAGAGACATACGCAAGCGAGCCGCGATGAAATTCCTCGTAATGCTTCGTCAACTCGCGTGCAACCGCAACCTTTCTCGAAGTCCCGCAAGCTGCCTTAAGTTCTTCGAGCAGGCGCTTGATACGGTGCGGCGATTCGTACACGACTACCGTTCGTGTTTCCTCAGCAATTGCAGCGAGCCGTTTCTTTCGTCCCTTTTTGAGTGGCAGAAAGCCCTCGAAGACAAACCGAGAGGTATCCATGCCGCTCGCCGAAAGTCCCGCGATAGCAGCGCACGCACCCGGGACAGGCACGACATCGACTCCGTTCATAATAGCTTCGCGGACAATCGCCCATGCTGGATCCGAAATCCCGGGTGTGCCTGCATCGGTTACGACTGCGATCGTCGCCCCAGTTCGAAGATCCTCCGCGAGCTCGGATGCTCGCGAGCGCTCGTTGTGCGAGTGATAGCTGACGAGCCGACGGGGCCGTATGCCGTGGCGTTCAAAGAGAATACGGGCATGCCTCGTATCTTCGCAAGCAACAATATCTGCTTCCTGGAGTATTCGAACTGCCCGAAACGAAATATCTTCGAGGTTTCCGATAGGAGTGGCTACCAAAAAAAGCACTGGGACGGAGCGTCAGGATGAGAAAATGTGGAGAAAAAGATCATTTTTCTCCTTACGAAGCCGTCGTTCGGCCCATGCTTTGAACAGGATTTCCTCTCAGGAAATCCCGCCGCTCTTTTTTGTGCTGAACAATGGGATTGCTCTTTGACCTAAAAACGACGACTGCATTGGACAATTACATGAAAGCCAGGTAAGCTTAGTTGCCATCAGCCACCCGAATCATAGGACCTGACTTCCTGGACCCCGAGTCGAGAGAAGCGTTTGAACGTATCGCCGAAACGATCCGGCAGTATACCGTTCACTCGCGCGAAACTATCGTACTTGCCCGCAATCCGTTCGTCCTTGCACACGACCACATCACACTCTTATGGTCGCACGGGGCCGCAATCATTTTTCTTTTTCATCGTGGGGGTAAGATCACTGGATCAGCCGAAGGATCCTGGACGGAAACATCGACGGAGGGGCCAGTCCACTCCGAGCGCCACTTCGAAAACCCGCTTATTCTCGCCGCAGAAGGCTGTCAACGACTGGTTGAATTCCTTCAGGCGTTTCATAAGAATCGTGCACGTGTTGAGGACGCATCGACGCCGGCTGTGGACCACTGGAATGCTATCGGCTCGGTAACAAAAACGATCGCTCTGTTCACTCGTCCTGTCACCCAGCTTGAGATTGGAGAAGGCATCAAGGATCCATCGTTCATTGCCACCACGCTCGAGCATGTCACGAGCAGAACGATCTTTCATTTGCCTAATCTGCTCCGCATTACGGACTCGGAAGATCACGTGTTTGATACGCAGGATCTGCAATTGATTGGCAGCGCATTGGAGCGCGAAGCAGCCCATAATGAGGGCGAACGCGAAAACAAAGTCAATGAAGCAACGACGCTTATTCGCGTGCGGCGATCACTCCGGCGGCAACGAGGAATGTTATGGGCGGCGATTATTGTCGCATTGTCGGTTACGACAGTCGTCATCGTCCTTGTGATGAGTCGTGGTTCAAAGTTGCCATCGAATAAAAATGCGCAACCAGTGCTGGATACATCCAGGCGTCAAACGCCAGAATCAAAGTCGACGGTTGTCATTAAGCTGCAGGAGCCGGAACAACTTTTTGTCGCACCAAATAAATTTGATTCTCGAACCCAATTGGATGATGCGATCGCAAACGGCTTGGGCTTACGCTCCTATCCAAGTGTAGAACATGTGCTGACACTCGATAGCGTGCAATTCGCGCGTGGGGTATATGGATACTTCAAAGTCGACAATAAATGGCGCAAAGGGAAGTTGCTGCAGACGTTCAATGATCGTGATACGTTCAAGATTGATAATTATCTGGCGCCTCTGCCGTAATGCAAATGAATGTTGAGTTTTGTAACAGGAAGGTTGATCATGGTACCTAAGGAGAAGACAGTGAGTTGGCTGCTGTTGATCTTGTCGTGTGCGTGTACGCTGGCGGCATGTACAGGTTCACGTGAGCATGCGCGCCTGCTCTTTAGCCGGTATAGTGATAGCGTTCGCGTTGAGCTCGACCCGCAACACAGCGCGCACTGGTCGCCAGCCGATGACTCTGTTGTTGTCGAATGTACTGAGTGTTACCAGAATAAGGACCGCGTCACACTCCGCTTTCAGGACCGAAACAATGCCTATCTGAGCACGGATGCTTCGCCAAGCATGAAGTTCTCGGTCTATCATCGTCAGATGCTCGACACGACCTATACGCTTGACGCTGAAGATCTTCTTGACAAGGAGCCAGTAGCAGGGGCCGTTGCGCCTCGGCATCAAACGACGCCTTCGCATCATGAAGCAAAAAAGGCAACGACCGATACGAAAGTAGTAACGACCAAGAAGGCTACGATGCTGAAGGTCACAGCGAACGAAGGGGTCGCAGTCTACAAAGACAAGTCCAAGCGTGAAGTCCTCAGGATCCTTCCAAAGGGAGCAACTCTGCCGTATCTTGCGAAAGAGGGCGACATGTATTCGGTCGTTCTCGATGAAGTAGAAGGATTTGTCGACGCTGATGCTGTTCAGATAGCTCCATGAGTGTTGGGCTCCGATTTCTCGGAATGTTCTCGTGCGTGTTCTTATTCGGATGTGCTCGTGAAGCAAGTTTCTTCAACGTGAGCGACATTCACTGGAAGGCGGATGCCATCGAATTCAGCCTTCGACAGACTGACACAACTGCGGGCCGAGAGCACCCGGGATCGGTGGACGTCGATTGCCTGAACTGCAACATCATCGAACCGCCTTCCGAAGCCAGTGTCGATTCCCTCGGTACCGTCCATCTCCATTTACCTGAGGCGAACTTCATGCTCTCAGCAAGATTGCATGTGCAAGGCCGGGGGCTTGACACGATCGTTGTACTGAAACAGCGATCGAAAAAAGAAGCTGAAGAATTCTTTAAAATCACGACACCGCTCGTTGGAAGAGTACTTGTAACGCAATTCTCGATTCTGTACTCGGATTCGACCACCCGCGAAACGGCGACGCACGCTGACAAAGGTGACGAGCTTAACCTCTTTGGCGAAAACGATCAAGTGTTTTTCGTGCATCACCCGCTGTTTCGACAGCCGTTGTATCTTCCCAAGTCCTCAGGCGTGCGTCTGTACTGATCTCCATGCCATAGGGTTTCTCATTCAGATCGCCGTCTGAATGTTTTCTGGTTCAATCTCGGTTCTCTTTGAAGCTGTCATTGCCCCATTTATTCATGGACCGCAGAACATTCTTAACTATGAGCCTTGTATCGCCCGTTGCCACCGAGCTACTAAAGAAACAATTTGTTGCATCCGTGCAGCCAGATCTGCACTCTACATCGGATGCGTTGACGCTTGCCACTGACGAAGCCTATTGGAACACAATCCGCAAACATTATCCGATCACGCGCCAGTTGATCTATATGAACAACGGCACCATGGGACCAAGCCCGCGCGAAGTGACCGAACGAGTGACGAAGCGGATCGAGTATGTCGACTCGACCGGTGATTACGGCGGTGACTACGAGGGACTCCGCAAGGCGATCGCTCTTGTTGTCGGCGCAGCAAGTGGCGATGAGATCGCGTACACGCATAATGTCAGCGAAGCCATTTCCATCGTCGCCTCGGGCGTCGAAATGAAGGCGGGAGATGAAGTCATCCTATCCGATCAGGAACATGCCGGCAATGCAATTCCCTGGCTTGCACGTGCGAAGCGAGATGGAATTGTCGTCAAGTTCGTAACGCTCGCGCCTGACGATGCGACTGTCCTCAATCGTATCAATGAACTCATCACTGCTCGCACACGCGTGATCGCGGTGCCGCATGTTACGTGTACAACAGGGCAGGTGCTTCCGATCAAAGAGATTAGCAAGCTTGCTCACGAAAAAAATATTTGGGTGATGGCAGATGGTGCGCATCCGCCTGGGATGATGCAATTAAATGTGAAGGATCTTGGCGTCGACGCGTACACAAGCTGCGGTCATAAATGGCTCTGCGGGCCGAAAGGGATCGGCTTCCTCTATATCACCGATGCCTTCATGCAGCATGTGCTGCCAACATGGTCAGGTGCTGAAGCGGATAAGTACTGGGGTTACGACGGCAAGCTCGATTTTCTTCCGACAGCATCGCGCTACGACTTTGCGACGCAAAACTTTGCGCTCTTCGACGGCCTGCATGCGGCGATCGACTGGATGTCAGCGATCGGGTTCGACAAGATCGAATCACGCATTCAGCACCTGACAAGCTATATGCGAACGCAATTACATGAAGCACTCGGCGACCGCTTCCACTATCTGACACCTGCAACTTCGATCACAGGGCTGACAACGATCAAACTTGAAGGAAGAGACTGCCAGGATTTTGCGAACAAGTTGATGTCGAAGCACAAAGTTCGCACACGTGTCGTGCACGAATCAAAACTTGATGCCAACAGGCTGAGCCTTCATATTTACTCTTCGATGGAGGATGTTGACAAGTTCATCGAAGCTGCAAAAGATTTGCTGGGGGCTTGATATTGTGACTATCTTGCTCGGCAGATGATAGGCACCTATCGCAATCGTTCTTAATCATATGGGTGAGAATAGTCCAGCCGTTCAACCGAAGCGATTCGTTCTCAAACGAACGACGGATCTTTCACGCGTTGACGAATCGCGGTTCAAGGTCAACTACGAGCGCGAGTTAAATCCGGGACAGCTTGATGCGGTGCGGCATGTCGATGGTCCAGCGCTAGTCATTGCAGGAGCAGGTACCGGTAAAACTCGCACGCTGACCTATCGCGTTGCCCGTCTCGTGGAAATGGGCGTCGATCCGAAGAGCATTCTCTTGCTTACGTTTACTCGCCGCTCCGCAAAAGAGATGCTGCGTCGTGCAGCAATGCTCCTGCATGACACTAAAGCCGAGGACGTTTCCGGCGGTACCTTCCATGCGTTCGCGAATCTTACGCTTCGCAAGTATTCGCCCGTCATCGGCTACAATCAGAATTTCTCTATACTCGATCAGGGCGATTCGGAAGATGTGATCAATCTTCTGCGCACACAGCTTGGTCTCGCGGCCAGTAAGAAGCGCTTCCCGCGAAAGGGTACGCTCCTCGCGATGCATTCGCTGCAGCTTAGCCGGATGGCGTCGCTCGATGAAGTCATCGAGCAGGATTATCCCCACTTTATCGAAGAGACTGAGAACATCACTCGACTTCTCACACGCTACGACGACTACAAGCGCCGAGCGAATGTGATGGACTACGACGACCTCATCACCAATCTCGTCGTCCTGCTCGAATCGAGCTCCGAAGTTCGCGCGGCCGTCACGAAGAAGTATAAGTATATCATGGTCGATGAGTACCAGGATGTCAACCGATTGCAGGCGCGCGTCATCGAGCGGCTTTCGTCAAGTCGCGAACCTACACAAGCGAACGTAATGGTCGTTGGCGACGATGCGCAATCGATCTATCGCTTTCGCGGTGCTGATGTGAAGAACATTTTTGAATTTCCTGATCTGTTTCCGGGTGCTCGGATCATTCGTCTGGAAGAGAACTACCGCTCGACACAGCCGATTCTTGCGCTGACAAATCGTATTATCTCACTCGCGAGCGAGCGCTATGAAAAGACGCTTTTCTCTCGTATGACTTCCGATGAACTGCCGCAAGTCGTCTGCGCGGAGAACGAGCACCAACAGTCGGTGTACGTCGTAGAGAAGATATTGGAATTCCGCGAGCAGGGAGCAAAGCTTGAGGATATTGCCGTGCTGTTTCGCTCGGGCTACATGTCGTTCGATCTTGAACTCGAGTTGCAGCGCGCCAACATTCCCTTCCAGAAATTCGGCGGGATGAAGTTCATCGAAACCGCTCATATCAAGGATCTTACTGCGATGCTGCGCGTCATTCATAATCCGAAAGACGCGGTGAGCTGGTATCGAATTCTCTTGTTGCAGGATGGCGTCGGACCGAGATCGGCTGAGAAAATCGTGCAGGACATCCTCAATGACAAAGTCTCCCTCAAGCGCTTCACGGATGAGGTTGTAACGGGCATGGAGCCCGCGCCCGATATGGGAATTCCGCAAAAAGTGATGGAGCTTTTCGGGGCGCTCAAGATGGCGAGTCGCGAAGATTCACTGCCGGCCGAGAAAACCGAACAACTGATCCAGTTCTACAAACCACTCTTGCGCAGGAAGTACGACGACTACCAGAAGCGCGAAAAAGATCTTGAGACGTTCCAACTCATCACCGATCGCTATCAATCGATGCAATCGCTCTTGAGCGATCTTTCACTCGAACCTCCAACAGAATCGCTTGCCGGCTCCGAAGACGCGCCGAAAGAAGACGAGATCCTAACGCTCTCGACCATTCATTCCGCAAAAGGACTTGAATGGAACACCGTTATCATCACAAATTGCCTGGACGGCCGTTTTCCAAGTATCGCTTCGGCGAATGATCCCGATTCGCTCGAAGAAGAACGACGACTCATGTATGTCGCAAGCACTCGCGCCAAAGAACATCTCATCATCACGTATCCAACCAACCTCTACGACCGCGAAGCTGGAATCGTACTCTCCAAACCCAGCCGCTTTATCGACGGCCTCGTAGAATCCGAATTCGCTGAAGGCTGGGTTATCGCTGAGGAATAACCGGGCTGTCTACTCGAGTGATTGAGACGACCCTTTCTTCTTTCTTGATTTCACCCTGCTGCCAGCAAACGTGAGAATAATGATCGCCGCAGCCTGAATGGAGAAGCGGGGAACGTCGAGTTTATAGATTGGATCAAAGGGACCCTGCTCATCGAGGGTTCGCTCGAAGATGGATTCGTAGTGTACATCGGATTCATATCGTTGTCCTTTGTCCCAGCGGACGCGGTGATAGGGCGGATAAAGCACGCAGACGAGCAAGGCGAGGAAACCAGCCCAAAAAATGAGGCCCTTTCGGTGGAGCATGTTAGCGGCGAAAGTAAGAAACGTGGTCGACGGCGTGAGATTGACAAATATAGAGAATGCAAGCTCATCTGTCAATAGGTTGCAAGAAGAAAATTGGAGCGCGCTTATCTAAACAACATTCTAACCAGGATCACGCTCGCGATCACGCTGACAATATCCGCCAAGATCCCTGCGATGGCAGCATGGCGCACTCGCTTGACGCCCACAGAGCCGAAGTAGACAGCGAGCACGTAGAAGGTTGTTTCGTGGCTTCCCATCATTGTCGAGGCGAGCCTGCCGATGAATGAATCCGGCCCGTGTGTTTTGACAATGTCGGTCATGAGTCCGAGCGAACCGGAACCTGAAAGATTTCGGACAACAGCGAGTGGGAACAACTCACTTGGAAATCCGATGGCATTGGTGATCGGACTGAGCGCCGATGTCAGAAAATCCATCGCGCCAGAAGCGCGAAACATCCCGATGGCAACGAGCATCGCGACCAGGTAAGGGATGATCCTGATCGCTACCTGGAAACCCTCTTTTGCCCCATCAACAAATTCTTCGTACACTTTCACCTTGCGAATCGCAGCGATAGCGACAATCACAAAGATCAACAGCGGTATCGCGAGATTGGAAAGAAGCTTGACGATCGTAAGAAATAAGTCCATGCTTATGGGGAGGTCTTAGTGTTGATTGCTTAGTTCTTCATTCCCAGTTGGGGAGGGGAAAGGGTAGAAGCGTTCGATCATTCTTGTAAACAAGACGCCGAGGATGAGACTTACGAGCGTCGCGAGGAAGGTGGGCATGATGATCTCTGACGGATCCTTTGATCCAAGCGAAAGCCGAATCGCGATCACCGTCGCAGGGACTAGGGTGAGTGCCGTCGTATTGATCGTCAGGAACATGCACATCGCGTTTGTTGCAGTGCCAGCGACGGGATTCAACTTATTGAGTTCTTCCATTGCCTTCAGCCCGAGCGGCGTTGCAGCGTTGCTCAACCCAAGAAAGTTGGCGGCAAGGTTCATGACCATCGCGCCCATCGCTGGGTGCTCTGGTGGAACATCGGGGAATAGCCGCACCATGATAGGCTTTACTGCTTTAGCGACGAGTGTGACAAGCCCTCCCGCCTCGGCGATCCGCATAATTCCAAGCCATAACGTCATAACGCCGATTAGACCAAGCGCGATCGTGACAGCAGTGTCGGCCATTTTGAGAATGCCTTCATTCGTGACTTTCGACATGATGCGGAAATGAACAGGCAGCGGGGTGAATCGAAGCACCGCCGTGTGCGTCGAATCCGAGATCGTCCATTGTGCCCTCCCGGTTAGCTTCGTCGCATCGCCATTCGCGGCGGCAATATCGGTGAGAATTGCCGGCGAGCCGTCGGGAAGTGTGATCGTTGCAGTTCCGATGGCTTTCGTTGAAGTTGTTACAAGATCAACTGGCGCAAGGAGGGTGTCAGCCTTGAGCGAATCGGTCTCGTGCTTTCCGTAGAGATCGGTAAGCGTGCGCTTTGTAATGATGGCTTTCGCTGTATAATGATTCGGCCCGGCGATAGTAAGACCCTTCTCAGCCGTGAGCATGATTGGTGAATCGTTTCGAAAGCGATCGTTCGCAAGTTCGGTGATGTCGCGCCCCAATGCGACAACGACTGCGATAACAATAAGCCCTAACCAGATCTTGTTGAGCATACAAAGCGTTCGGTGAAGTTGAGGAAATATAACACCTGCAGTGGTTCAGGTCTCGTCTCGAACAATCGATGGTTGGTTTCTCAGTAGTGGCAGCATTCTTCTGATGCGTCGCACGTTTGTCCAAAATGCCTTTCCGCAATCACCATATAGCAATCCTTTTTGAGCCTTTACGAAAGCATCATTAGAGATCCGAATCGCAAGTTCTTCGTTCTCACCGGACTCACAGCGTTTCTGCTGCTTCTTGTCACCGCGCTTTACCCATTCACAATGGACCAAAGTGTCTATCAAACGATGGCCGTGCAGTTGGTCCAATTCCACCGGCTTCCGTATGTAGGCTCATGGGATATGAATTTCCCGGGAATTGTCTTTATCCATTCGCTGGCGATTCTTCTTTTTGGAAATACCGACACTGGTTTTCGGATACTCGACATCATCGTCCATGTCGGGATAGTGCTCATGCTTTATCGATTGGTTATCCGTTGGACTTCGCCGCGTACTGCATTTATCGTTTCAATCGTATTGTGTCTTCTCTACATCAGCGGAGGCGACGGGAGTACGGGTCAACGCGAGGGATTTGCCGCGTTCTTTACACTTGTGGTCACGATGCTTCTCTATCGAATCAAAGACAGAGCAATAAGCAATCAGCCGCAAACTGGAGATATCTTTACTTGCGTTGTAATTGGAGTCTTCGCAGCATGCGCATGCTGGGTCAGGCCGACATATGGATTGTTCGCTGTCATCATCGCTGTCGCACTGTGGAAATTGCCTCTGCCCGGTGCGCCCAAACGAGTGGCCGCTTTTCTCCTCGGCTCATTGATATTAATTGCGGCCGTCATCTTGCCATTCGCATCGAAGCCCGGCGCGCTCAATGCACTCTATCTCGCTACGATTCGATTCAACATCGATATCTACGGCAGCAGCAGATACCGGTCTCCGTTGACTGAGGCATTTTACCAAGGAGCCGAGCTCTTCGTTGACGCAGTTCTGCTGGTCTTCCTCATTATCTATTTCGCACTTAAGAAGCATTCAACGAATCGAGGATTCCACAACGTAACCGGCTTCGATCGATTTGATCGCTACCTGTTTATCGCTTATTACGTTGCAGCACGAGTGAGCATTCTGGTGATGGGCAAGTTCTTCCGGCATCACTATGAGATGCTGCTGATACTTACAAGTATTCTTCTCGCATTTTTATTGGATATAGCGGTACCACTCATCAAACAAAAAAGCACTCGCACGATCGTGCTTTGGGCTGTCATTGTGCTTTTCCTTTTTGCAACGTTCCCCTGGCGAGTATTGCAGTGGTTCGTTGATGGGATGACTCAACCTGGCCCAACGGTTGAATACGTGCACAACCAGTTCTCGACATTTTATCATCGCGACAATGTGCAAAATCTAGCATTGACAAACTATATCCTTTCACGCACAGTAACGACCGACCGAGTCGAGTTATGCAGCGAAAACCCCGAGTTCATTTGGAAATCGGAACGTGAACCAGCTACAAGATTTACAATGATCTTCCCGCTTGTGATGCATCGGGGCGAAGGCGGATTCACTGATTACCAGCTCAATTGGCGAAAGGAGTTTGTAGATTCCCTCACAGCGGTGCTCCCGAAATACATCGTCCTCGCAAGGGAGCACAAGAGCTTCCTGAATTTTCTTTCCCAGCCGCCAAATGTTTTGATGCATGAAATTCCCAAATTCGACACTTTCCTCACCACAAACTACCAATACGATACAACCCTCCACGATTTCGAGATTTATCGCAATGTAAGAGATAGTACCACACGCTGAAATGCCATCATATCTCCCTCGAATTCATACCTGCCCGAAACGTGTTCTACTAATCTGGAAGAGATATTGCTATGGTAAACAGAGACGAATACTCCAAAGCACGGAATGTCATTGGGCTTTACGATCAGACCTTGCGGTCAGGACGTGTGATCGGCCACGGGAAAGATGTCGTTGACCTTTTGCATCGGATGTCGACGAATGATCTAAAGCCGGTCGAACAGAAAATGCGCGGCGCACAGACGGTCCTGACGACTGAAAAGGGTCGCATACTCGACTTCGTAACCGTACTCAATCGGGGTGAGGATGTGCTCCTCATGACAAGTAAAGACCGCGAAGAACCGCTCATCGCCTGGCTCGATAAGTTTACCATCATGGACGATGCGCGATTTACTCGCGCAACGGACGAGATCGATCAATACTTACTCATCGGTCGCGCCGCGTATCAATTCGTGAAAGATCTCCTTGGGGTTGATCCGTCAACCATTGAACGCTTCAGCGCAATGAATGCGACCTTTGCGGGCGCTCCGATTCAAATGCAGAAGGGCGTTCGCATCGCCGAGAGCGGATGGGTGATTCTTGTAGATCGTGCAAATGCAGACGCGGTGCGAAACGCGCTGGACGCTGAAGTGCTGGCGTTAGGCGGCAGCGTTCTCGATGATGAAATGTTCGACGTACTGAGAATCGAATCAGGTATTCCGGTTGTGCCGAATGAATTAAATGAGAAGCACAATCCGCTCGAAGCTGGGCTTGTCTCGGCAATTAGTTTTACGAAGGGTTGCTATATCGGACAGGAAGTCATCGCTAGGCTTGATAGTTACGACAAAGTACAGCGGCATCTCATGGGGATCATCCTTGCTGAAGATGCATCGAATGTCGTCACTCCATCCAAATTATTTACCGCAGGTGGAGACGAAGCCGGTGAACTCACGAGCATCGCTTTTTCTCCAGGCATCGAACGGATGATCGGCCTGGCCTACATCCGGACGACAATGGCCAACGCGGGTTCGGAACTTCAACTTGTTGTGGAAGAGAAGAAGCTCGCCGTAACAATGCAAAAGCTTCCATTTGAAATGGAGTTGGTCTAGCACATGGCAGAAGTTCTCGATCTCACCGTTCTTGCACCACAAGAGGAAGTGCTCATAGCCGAGACGACCTCGCCTGATATCGTCGCGCGCATCCACGCTCTGAAAGAAGAGCTTCGCGACAGAGTCGTCATTCTCGGCCATCATTATCAGCGTGATGACATCGTGCAGTTTGCCGATCGCACTGGCGATTCGTTCGAACTCGCACGTTATGCCGCGAATCTCAAAGACCGCGAGTTCATCATATTCTGCGGCGTGCACTTCATGGCCGAGACGGCGGATATCGTCTCTGGCCCAGACCAGAAAGTCATCCTTCCCGACCTCAAAGCCGGCTGTTCGATGAGCGACATGGCACGTCTGGATCAAGTGCTCGATGCATGGGATTATTTGGACAATGTGATCGATACAACGAAGGTCTGCCCGATCACCTACATGAACTCGAGTGCTGCGATCAAAGCATTTTGTGGCGAACATGGCGGCGCTGTCTCAACAAGTTCGAATAACAAGGCAATATTCGAGTGGGCATTCAACAACGGCTTTGAAAAGATCTTTTTCTTTCCCGATCAACATCTCGGACGTAACACTGCTCACTTCCAGTTAGGCATTCCACTCCACGACATTTCGCTCTTTGATCAAACACAGCCCGGTGGCGGACTTCACGATGAAGAGCTGACAAGTGCACGCGTGTTGCTTTGGCGTGGTCACTGCTCGGTGCACCAGCATTTTCAGGCTTCGCATCCCAATATCATGCGAGCGCTTTATCCCGGCATTCAGATCATGGTCCATCCCGAATGCAATTTCGAAGTAGTGAAAAATTCTGACAAAGTTGGTTCGACCGCGTTTATCATGAAGACGGTCGAAGAAGCACCGGCGGGCAGCTTATGGGCGATTGGCACCGAGCATCATCTGGTCAATCGACTCAAACACGATCATCCCGATCAATTCGTCACGACGCTCGCACCTTACGCCTGCGAGTGCGCAACCATGTATCGCATCTCACCCGAGGCGTTGCTGGACATTCTCGAACACCTAAAACAAGGCGAAATCAAGAACCAGATATCGGTGCCAGCAGAAACTGCAAAATGGGCAAATGTTGCGCTCCAGCGTATGCTCGATATTACCAAACGGGCGAGCTAACTGATGATAAAATCCTCCCGCGTGCTGATCACTGGAGGCGTCCACCGATTGGGCGGCGGTATTGCGTTGGAATTGGCCGAGAAGGGCGTCGTGCTCGGGCTCAATTATTACCGTACACCTGCTGACGAGGCAAAGGCGTTTGCCGAGCGATGCTTGCAGGCCGGTGCGGAAGCAGCGCATTTATTGCAAGGCGACGTTCGGTCGGAGGCAGATGCAATCGTTGAGCGATTTGTTAAACTGGCCGGCGGCATCGACGTATTGATCAATAATTCAGGAGTCCTTCCTGCAAGAAGGAAGTTGGACAACCTGGAGCCAAATGACCTTCGTGAAGCCTTGGAGCTAAATCTCGTTGCCCCATTCGCAATGGTACGAGCGGCTGCAAAGCAAATGAACTCCGGGAGCGCGATCGTAAATCTTGCATCGCTTGGCGGAGTGCAGATCTGGAAAGAACGGATCGATTACAATGTGTCGAAATCGGCGTTGATCACACTGACAAAAACTTTAGCACGCGAACTCGCCGAGCAGTGTATTACGGTCAATGCCGTCGCGCCGGGCGCGATCCAGCTTGAAGACGAAAGTGAAGAACGGATGGGGATCGCTCGCGAGCGTATCCCGATGAAGCGATATGGCACCGTACATGATATTGCTCGTGTCGTCCAGTTCCTCGCATTCGATGCACCATACATCACCGGACAAACAATCATTGTGGACGGCGGTCGGTCCGTCATGAGTTAACATCAATCACCAAAAACACCAACTCCATTGCCATCAGTCAAACAACGCGCACTCAAGGCGTACCTCAACGAAAAATTTCTCACAAGTCCTGAAGCACGCATCGTTCGAATCCTGAGTGAATACGTCGAGCCGCGCTCGCGGCTTGCTCATGCACGTGTCAAGGACACGATCGTCTTCTTCGGCAGTGCACGAATTCATTCACCGGAAGAAGCCGAAGCAGAACTTCGCCAGCTAAAAAATGCGAAAGTGCTTGCAGAGCAAACGAATTCGCTTTCGAAGGAAGTCGTATCCGAATTAGAGGAAGCACTTCGCAGAGCACAAATGCACAAAGAGCTCGCGCGGTATTACGAGGAAGCTACCGAGCTCGCACGGCTGCTGACCGAGTGGTCGATCACGCAGGCGGCGCAGAACTATGAGAAAGCGCAGATCGCAAAGGGTCAGGTTGCAGCGGCGCAGATACGCGAGCAGATCCCATACGTGAATGTGGAGTCGATCAAGACGCACTCATTCCGTCAGCGCTATGTGATCTGTTCTGGCGGTGGACCCGGCATTATGGAAGCCGCAAATCGCGGGGCTTCGCTTGCGGGTGGAAAGACGATCGGCTTTAACATCGCACTTCCGTTCGAGCAAATGCCGAACTCGTTTATCACCGACGAACTAAATTTCGAATTCCACTACTTCTTCATGCGCAAATTCTGGTTTGCGTATCTGGGAAAAGCGCTTGTGATTTTTCCCGGTGGTTTCGGCACGATGGACGAGCTCTTCGAATGTCTGACGCTCATTCAGACGGGTAAGATCAGAAAGAAAATGCCGATCGTCGTGTATGGCTCAAGCTTTTGGCAAAAGATCATCGATCTGGAAATGCTCGAATATTACGGCATGATCTCTCGGCAGGATCTTAACCTGATCCACTTTTCCGATTCGCCACAGGAAGCCTTCGAATATCTCTCCGCCGAACTAACGCGTCTGGACGAAGGCGAGGAAAGCTTCATGAATAGCGATCCGCTGGCGTAAAAATATTTTAGTACGGGAGCAGGATTGTATTTCTGCCTCGCGGGTGTTGAGTCGTTGCGCTCTCATGTCCCACACACTATGGCTTTGTCGCGACAGGATCCGGTTCATACACTCACCAAACTCGAGGTCGACGCTCCGACACTCGACAGGGAGCTACAGCCGTTATTCAGCCTGCTCGACGACCCCGACACACGCATTTCAGAAACAGTGATCGAACGGCTCCGAAGCAAGGGCGATGCGATCCTGGGTGAACTTCTCGATTTTGTCGATCTCACCGATGACGAACTCGCGGGCGATCGGGCTTCGATGCTTGTCCGGGAGTTGAACGAAGAGCGGCTTGCGAAAGAATTTTGTGTGCTCAATAAGCGGCTCGAATGGGGTGACCCACGAGCGCTCGAAGATGGGGCGTTCCTCGTAGCACGCTACGGTTACCCACGGCTCAACATCGAGCATTATCGAATCGAACTTTCGGCGCTGGCCGGAATGCTCCGCGACCGAATCGCCGGAGTTCACTCACCGCTTGAGATACTTGCGATCACCAACGATTTCTTTTTCGAAAAACAAAAGTTTCGCGGCAACCAGGGCGCGTTCCTCGAACCCGACAACAGCTATTTGAATCGCGTGATCGATCGCAAGATGGGCATCCCGATTTCGCTCGCAGTTGCATATCTCCTGATCGCAAAAATGCGCGTCGGCCTTCCGTTCTCAGGTTCAAGCGCACCCGGACATTTCCTCATTCGCTATGATGGCGCCATCGAAGAGCCGCTGTTCGTAGACGCATTTAATGGGGGTGTCGTGCTACGAAAGCGTGACATCAAACGCTTTCTGGATGCATCCAAGTTAAAATATAACGACGCCTTCCTCGACCCTGCAGAAGACCGCACGATCATTCTCCGCATGATCCGCAACCTCATCATGGTCTTCGGCGAATCACACGACCTCGTAGGCCAGCGCGCCTTCAAACGCTTCCTCCGCATCCTCGTCCCACCCACCGAGGTGACACCAGATGATGTTTATTCGGAGGATGTAGAGGAGTAGGGGGGCCTCAGCGCAAGAGGGGACACCTATGTAAGGGCAACGGTTAAGCAGGCGCACTACTGACGTTGCAAAATTAATTGGATCTCGTTAAGCTCGAGTCCATTCAACGGGCTCAGGAGTTCCACAACCACGGAAAAGAGGTGCTTTAATCTAGGCGATTGATTTCAAAAACGCACTTCTCAATGATTTTTATAAGCGCATTGTATTCGATCTTGAAAAACTCACGGTTGGTATTAATTCTATAAGCATCAAGCTCTTTGTGAATACGCTTCTCCGCGATCACGCAATCCTGTACATCCCATTCTTGAGCAACAAGGAATCTATCGGGTGAACCTGTCGTGGAAGACAATTCTAAGGCCCTCGTTTCTGGATCGCGGGTGGTCATACCCACTTTGAAGATGTTTTTCCCATGCGACGCGTTGCGCATAACATAGATGATACCTGATTGGCCACTGGAAATTGGTTGATTCAAATTCGTGTAAATGCGAAGTGGACTAGGCGGCGACTCATTCCAAGTCATTGTGCTTTCTACCCAGGTACGTCCGTGAATGCTTTTGCCATGCTTATCCTTACCAATCGCATTATAAGATAGTTTTTTCCAATAGCCAGACCTTTCAATCTTGAAATCATTAGTTGCAAAGATCGTACTATCAGAGGCAAACACGTTGCGTCGCTCCATTACAGCTACAGTTCTCTCTCTGATCTTGAGCATTGGGTCAACGCGGTCTTGACGGTATATCTCAGGCTTTGGTTTGGAGTCTCCGTACGACGTCACATGCTGCTCGTAGGTGAGTGACTCATTATAGTCCACAAAATACCTTAAAAGATGTATCGAGCTTGCTGCTACCTGAAAAAGCGCGTCATAGCCAATCGTTCTTTCTGAGAATTTCTCGTACAGTTCCTTTACAGAAGGGGTCTTAAACAGACCATCTTTACCGATCTCGTGAGAGAAAGAAGAGATGTCATCAGTGGTAATCTGAAACGCATCCCCTTGGTCATGCAATACATACCGTGAATCAATGGTCATCGTATTAATATCGAGCCTGACTAGGATGAGACACTGCCAAAACTCATCCTGATTAAGAAGCTTCACTGTCTCTCGTATACGGTCGGGTGAGGGCTTGATCTCCTCGTGTCCCGGTGTGACTTTCACATCCCCCAAATCTGGATCAAGAAGTTCTGCTGGGTCGTTTGTCGTGTCTATCTTTTCCCCTCCCAGAAGGAGAATTGATACCTCGCTTCCACGCCGAATCATGGATACACCGCCCACGGCGAAAGACTTTTTCGAAGAGGTCGAGAATTGAATGTCTTTAGGATCGTTCAGGATATTGAACGAGTAGATCATTCCTTCTGCAAAATATTCCAGGCTCGAGGCAACTTCAATGTTGTTATCGGGCGAGGTGAGATAGTCGCAATAGTCGAGAAATGAAAACAAATGATCGACTTCAGGTAGCAACTCGAAATAGAAGATGTTGCCATCATACTTAAAGAAGGCTTCTAGAACATTAAACGAAGCCGGCATTGAGTCAAATCCGAATTCGGACATTCTGTGGTTGAATTCCGTTAAGAAGTGTCTCAGATGCCCATCCAATTGCAAGCCAGCTCCGTTTGCAAGCTGCATTTCCCATTTTCCGAAAGCCGCTTTACGTTTTCGTTTGAGAATCTTCTTAAATTCAGGATCCATCGCGAGCGCAGCGTCAACTGTTTTCATTAGCGCATCGCGTTCTTTGGTACCTTTAGGAGGGGGAGCCAAGGTGCCAAACCTGCGCATTCGTTGCTTGTGAGTTGACATTGATGAAATGTGCGGGATGAATACTAAATCAGAGTGGCGAGATACCGTTTCCCGTCTTCTGAATCAACAGGCCCGCCTTGTAGAAAGTGTGTGTAGTTACGTATGCCGCCAACTTGGCCCTCCCCTGATCTCGCGGTAGGGCCGGTTCGCGTTCTTGCCCATGTTCCGTAGAGGAACTCCTTCGACCTTGTCATTGCAACGTACAGTAGTCGTCTCTCTTCCCCAAGATCGGCTTCTGGGCGAGGTACGATTCCTTCCTCTAAGGCCATCATTATCGTGGCTCTGACGGTAAGTCCCTTAGCGCCCCCCATGCTCATGATTCGCACGCCTTCGCATGTAGCCTGCATCATGTCCTTTCCCAAAGGAATGACCTGACTCAAATACCTTCCCAAGTTCTGGCCTGGGTCTGCTATTTCATCGAGCGAGAGAAGCAAATCCTGAAATTCCTTGCTTGGCTGAGGGATCACAAGCCCATCGGGGAGTTCCAAAATTGACGCCCCCCAGTGCTCTTGCTCCTGCAAGTCAGCCCTTCTTGTATTAAGCCAATTCAGCGTTTGGCGGATAAATTCTTTTGCCTTCGAAGCCGACGCGGATGGCGCTCCAGGGAAGCCAAAGCCGTAGGTCTCTAAGAGCGTCTTTCCAAAAGTCGCACGCCTCGACTTGGCGATACCATAAACATACTCAAAAAATGACATGCCAATTCTTTTGCTGAGCTTGAGAAGTGAAGCCCACGCGATGGAATCTTCTTCGTTCTCAACCAGCCTCAAAACTTCCATAATGCGCCGATTGTCGGGCTCTTGCAACATCCTTTCAACAGCGTCTTCCTCAGAACACGGAATATTTCTTATCTTCAGCTCCCCTTTGAGAGGTCTACTAAAAATACCGTAATAATCACTTCTGAGGAGGACCAAGATGTCAGATGCTTTTACGTCTTGTTCAGTAAGGTTTTCGATGAGTTCGGCTACACCCTCGATCTCTTCACTCTGATTCCGAAAAGATAAAAGCTTGCACTCCCCCCTCGGTGATCCTGCAACCGGAGTGAGAGGATTTCGTTGGGGCCGGTCGGGATCACCACTGATAACGTAGTTGGCCCATTCAATGATTTGGCTTCCGCAACGCTGTGTTATCGATAGCGCATAATCTTCTCCGCCAGGATAATCGGTCAGAAACCTTCGAATTCCTTCCGGCGCTGCTTTTCGAAAGTGGTATATCGATTGGTCGTCATCTCCTGCTCCAATAATCGAGCATCCTCGTTGTGAGAGCAAATGAATAACATCGAGGTCACATGAGTTCAGGTCTTGATACTCATCGACTATCAGTAAATCGAAGTCGATACCTCGCAGCTCGGGATAATTTACTAATGCGTGCCTCAAGGCGTAGGGCAACTCTTGCAATAACACATAGCCAAAAATTAGGCGATGCTCATTCCAAGCTCCTAAAAACCTGCTTCGTAGCTCGTCACTGATGCCAGCATCATCTTGGGGCCTTAGCGCTTCCCAATTCGCGGCAAGTTCTTTAACTAGGCGGTCGAGTTGTTTCTGCTTTATTCCAAGCCGCTTTGCGAGTGTTAGTCGCACCACGTTGTTAAATTCCCAGTCATCCGCGATGCGTAATGGCTCAGGGAAGTTGCCAGCGCCAGGATTCGCAAGCAAGATTGATATTGCAAAGGAGTGGATCGTGCTCGGATGCTCAGCTGCGGCGGCGGGATGGCTCGACACCTTCTTAAGCAGTTCGCCCGTTGCAGCGCGAGTGAATGTCAACAGCTTCATTCTTCCAGTCGCGCCCTCAGTGATCAACTTGTCGAGAAGTGCAACAAGCGTAGCACTTTTGCCTGTGCCGGGGCCCGCTTTAACCCTGGCATGACGCCTCATATCGTGCTCAAGAATTTTTCGTTGCTCTTCAGTCGGACTAAATTCAGGCATGCCAGTTCATTATAACGTTTTTGGGCATCTCAAATACTTGTGATCTTGTGCAATGGACGGTGAGAGAGTTGGGTTTCGGGACGAACCTGCGCTCAGGGTCGAAAGCTGGCAAAAGAACACATCGTGTCCCTATTGTGAGTTCCGAGGGTTGTAGATTGATCTGGTTCATAAAGCTGCTCATTCTCGTGAGGTATTCGTTCTCCCAAGGGAACGATGGTGGATAATTATGCGTTTTATGTAGCGTAGGCAAATTCTCCGCTCTTCAGCGGTCGGGCCTCTCGCCCGACTCCCGGTAGGTCGCAACAAGAGAGAGTACCCCGCGCCACCCTAGGTCGGGCGAGACGCCCGACCCACGCGAGTTGCATCCTTCCTTCCCCATGGATTCCCGCCTGTGCGGGAATGACATCAACAGGGAGTAACGCGCGAAGCGCCACAGAGTCTCCATCTTGTCATTCCCGCGAATGCGGGAATCCATCCCCAGAGTCTAGGATGTGGGTCGATCTCAAAAACACCCCACTAGTTTTCTATACGAAGGGGAATTATGAATAAAGTTTTCACACACACCAAGCTTGGCAATCGCGAATTGCCGTTTTCAGCACAAAATCGAAGGTTGAATCTTGGATTATGAATAACGCATTTACACACGGGCTCAGGGAACAGGGAATGGGAACAGGGAACAGCGGGAGGGATGATCGAAGTTTTTGCACTCTCCCGCCTTCAATCCCTATCTGTTCCCTGTTTACCGTGCCCTGTTCCCTGACCCCATAAAACGAGAGAGCCCGAATGAAGTTATCGTTCATCCAGGCTACTCGAGATCTTCAGATGTGCTTCTATTCACCGGGAAGGTCACTCAAGAGAGCATTGCTTCCAAGCTAATTGTCCCGTGCTCAAACGGAGACATATAAAAGAACTTGCCTACTCTCGTTTTGTTACACACCTTTCACGACGAATTTCAGCGTACTATTTTTTGATGCAATTTTTGAATCGACTACCGCGGAAGCTACTTTTCCCTCCGCTTGCCCTTCTCGCTTTTGTTGCAGTCGCGTGCTCTAAGAAGACGGATAATCCACCGGCCGATGGGCCAGCCAAGGCGCTGCCGCCGCTCGTCGCGAAGACGGCTCCTCCGTTCGATGGTGCAGCCGCGATGAAGTCGGTTGTGCAGCAGGTTAGCTTTGGTCCACGAGTGCCGAACAGTGCAGCTCATGACCATGAGCTGAAATATATCCAAACGGAGCTCGCGAAGTACACCAGCGCCGTTAGCCTCCAGCCATTTACCGAAACCGGCTACGACGGCTCGACTTTGAACTTGACGAATGTCGTCGCGTCATTCAATCCCTCGGCGACAGATCGGATCCTGATCCTGACCCACTGGGATTCTCGTCCGTGGGCTGATGAGGATAAGGATTCAACGAATCGAAATAAGCCTGTGCCGGCCGCCAATGATGGTGGCTCGGGGACTGCCGTCATGCTCGAACTCGCAAAGGCAATGAAAGACAATCCACCGCCGATCGGCGTTGATCTGCTCTTCGATGATGGTGAAGATTATGGCAAGCCCTCGATCGACGAACTCAATAAGTATTTTCTCGGCGCGAAATTTTTTGTGAAGACGAAGCCCGCAGACTACAATCCACGCTTCGCCATCCTGCTTGATATGGTGGGTGACAAAAAGGCGGAATTCAAGCCGGAAGGAAATTCGCAAAGGTCAGCACCGCAATTCACTGCGGAGATCTGGAGAGCAGCGCAGGATCTGGGACTCACAACTTTCAAACAAATTGCGGGTCCAACGATCGAAGACGATCATCTTCCATTCATTCAGGGCGGAATCCCTGCGGTTGATATTATCGACGGTGATTTGGTAGGCGCGCATACCCAGGATCCGGACCGCAAGTATTGGCATACGACGCATGATCTTCCGAACAACGTTAGTGATAAAACACTCGATGAGGTCGGCCGACTTTTACTATATCTGATCTACGAACGCCTGCCAAATTCCATCCGATCACTGTGACAAAAGCTCCTCGCACTCTCGCCTTAACCTTTCGTGTGCCGCTCGACGTGCAGGACTCGCTGCAAGGGTTCATGCTGACACAGACGACACTCGAAGGCCTCGAAGAGACGCAGGAAGGTGACGTCCGATATTTCATTCCGATCGGCGAGTGGACTCCAGAACTGCAGGATGAGCTCTCCGAGTTTGTCTCGATGCTTCCATCGCCAGTTGAACTTCGGTCCGTTGAGCCGATCGAAGAGAAAGACTGGAATGCAGAGTGGGAGGCCGGCATTGAGCCTGTGCGAGTCACGGACGATCTTGTCATCGCTCCATCGTGGAAGGAAGAGGAGGCCGAGCATCTCGATTCAAAGTATTTGATCGTGATCGATCCGAAGATGAGTTTCGGGACGGGTCATCATGAGACGACGAGGCTTTGCTTGCGAGCGATCGAGAAGGTTAACGTCAAAAAAATGTCAGTGCTTGATGTTGGCACCGGCTCAGGTGTGCTGGCTATCTACGCGCTCATGCGCGGCGCAGCGCGAGCGATCGGGATCGACACAGACGATTGGGCCGTCGAAAATGTTGAAGAGAATCGGGATCTGAATGGTCTTGCGGCCGATCGATTCACAGTCTTTTGCGGCAATCTTGCCAGCACGATTGATAGCGAGGATAAATTTGATCTCATCCTCGCCAACATTCATCGCAACATCCTGATCGAATCTTCAGAAGAGATCGCATCTCACTCGCTTCCCGGTTCAACGCTGATTCTTTCGGGTTTATTGGTCTACGATTCTGCTGAAGTTGCTGAGGAGTATCGCTCGCTCGGTTATCAACTGGTCGAAGAGCTTCGCGAGCACGAGTGGTCGGCGCTGCTCATGAAGTATGCCGGATAAGTATCGCGTAGCCGCGTTCGATATCGGCACGAACACTGCCTTGTGTCTGGTCCTTGAATCTCAAAGCGAGGCATCCGCGAAAGTAATCGCTGATCGACATGCGATTGCCAGACTCGGCGAAGGCGTCGACAAAACCCACATCATTTCGGATGCTGCCTACGATCGTTTTGTGAAGGTGATCAAAGAGCATCTTCTCGCGCTCTCGACACTTAGTGTCAATGAGATCGCCGCAGTAGGAACAAGTGCGCTGCGAGATGCCCAGAATCGCGGCAACATCTTGTATCGCGCGAAGCATGATCTTGGTATCGATATCCAGATCATCTCAGGATCAAAAGAAGCAGAGCTGACGTATCGCGGGGCGCTGGCAGGCATGAAGATGAGTGAGGAGAAGGTCGCGGTGCTCGACGTTGGTGGCGGAAGCACGGAGATCGCGATAGGAGCGAATGGCCTGTTCCTGCAAGGCCAGAGCATCGATGTCGGTGCAGTCAGGATGACCGAACGATATTTCGGCAAGCCAGCTCCTCACGATGTGACTTCAGCCAGGCAGGATATTCGTGAAGCAATTATCGAGAATGTTAAGGAGCCTCTTAGGGGAATTCCGTTCGTGGCAGTCGCGGGTACGCCGACGTCGCTTGCCGCAATGGAGCTTGGTTTGAAGGTGTTCGACGCGGCGCTAGTGCAAGGTCATGTGCTTCGAAAGGATGCCGTTAATCGGTTCGTCGACGAAATGGCAGTGACGAGTATCGAAGAAATGATGCGACGTTATCCTGTGATCTTGAAGGGTCGCGCGGATATACTGCTTGCCGGTAGCTTGATCTTGTTGGAGACGATGGAGATCTTCGGGATTGAATTCGTCACAGTCAGCACGCGTGGCTTGCGTTATGGAATTGCGATTGATGCACTAGAGCGACATGTTGAGCTTGCGCCGCGATCATGGGAGATCATTGTTTGATCATGCGTCGAAGTACTTGTAAGAATTGATCGAGATCGGTCTTCGTCGTTTCGTGCGAGAGCGATATCCGTACTGAAGCTCCAGCGACTTTATCTCCCTTGCCCATTGCAAGCAGCACATGCGAAGGCTGAACGGTCCCGGAAGTACATGCAGCGCCGTTCGAAACTGCGATCCCTTCAAGATCGAATCGCATGATGAGCGTTTCGCCATCAATCGTGTCAAGTAACTCCGGCGCAAAGCTAAAGTTGATAATTGAAGGGAGCCAATGTTCCTGCGGTGAGTTGATCGTAACACCAGGGATCACCAGGAGTTCGCTTCGGAGCCAATGGCCGAGCGCTTCCAATTCCGAGTGCTGCGCGGCGAGACGTTTCTCCGCCAGCCGCACAGCTTGTGCAAAGCCGACAGCCAGCGCCACCGGCTCCGTGCCCCCACGGCGGTTTCGCTCTTGTGCACCACCATGTACGAGCGGCTCGAGTTCAGTCCCGCTCTTTACGAAGAGTGCACCAATGCCTTTCGGTCCGTGAATCTTGTGAGCGGAAAAGGAAGCGAGATCAACCCCCAATTCGCCGACATTCAGTGGCATCTTCCCGAGCGCTTGTATCGCGTCCGTGTGCATCAGCGCCCCAGAATTTGTATGGACAACTTCTGAGATCTCCGCAATCGGATTGATCGACCCGACCTCATTATTGACGAGCATCATCGATACGATCGTCGTAGAATCATCAAGCGAGCCGGCAACTGCTTCTGGGAAAGACCGTCCTTCGGAATCAACCGGCAATACAAGTGATCTTGCACCAAGCTTCGCAAGAAACTGCGCAGGCTCAAGCACGGCATGATGTTCGGCGGCTGAGGTGATGATCGACTGCGATGAAAATCCGGTGCCCTTCAGTTTTTCGTGCATCACGCTTCCGACGATAGCAGCGTTGTTGGCTTCGGTGCCACTCGAAGTAAAAACAATTTCGCTCGGCCGTGCGCCAATGGCATTCGCGATTATCTCGCGGGCGGCCTCAAGAGCAACCTTCGCGCTTCGTCCGATCGAATGGATGCTTGAGGCATTACCGAATTCATTGTCAAGCCACGGCTCCATCGCCTCGCGCACTTCTGGTGCGAGTGGGGTAGTAGCGCTATTGTCGAGATAGATCATGCTGAGTGTGCGGTAGTGTGTCTGGCGCTCCCGCATAAATGAAAAAAGGCCGGGATGAAATCCCGGCCTTGAATTCTCGTGTTCCGCTCAGCGGTGGTTCAGCTTCTTTTGAAGGCGGCGCTGTAATCTGAATTGTTGCAGGCGGTTGCGAATCAGCGGATGATTATTGAGGAATTTGCGCTTGTCGATCTGCTGGCGAACGCGATGGTTGAATTCCTGCTCGAATACAAGGAGTCGGGCACGCTGCACGGGCGTGAGAATCGGCTTCAGGTTTTGATCGAGCTGTACTTGTCGCTGCTGTATTGCCGCAGTGAGGTCGCGAATCTCATTCAGCTTAGGCTCTATTTCAGCATTGGGTTTTCCGCTGCTCGTCGCTTCTTGCAAAGCTTTCATCGCCTCGTTACGCTTCTTAACGAGTTCCTGAATGTCGCGCTCCACTGGCTTGTACTGTTCAAAGAATTTTCTGGCTTGCTCATCGTCCAATCCCAGCGAGGTCTTGATTCTCTGATATTTCAATTCTTCGATCTTTGCCTTAAGCGCTTCGAGCCTTGCTGGATCGGGCCGACGCAGCATTCCCCGTTGCGCGGTATCAATTGAATTCGTCGTCTGTGCGAGTATCGACATGGGCATAACCCACTGCACGCTAAGAAGCGCGGCAAGCACAATGGAAAATAAAAGTGTCGTTTTCATCTGTTCTCAAAAACTTTGGGCATCCTTACTTGGTCGATTCAAGCGAATGGAGTACACTCTCCAGTTGGGATTCGGACAGGTCATTCAAACTGACAGGCAGATCGGAATCGGCTGTAGTAACAGTCGAGACACTCTCGGCTGGTTCAAGTTCAGCCATCTTTGTCTGCTCAGACGACTCCACAGAATGTCTGAGATGCTGCGTGTATTCATGCGACCGAAGCATCTTCTTAACGGCCTTGTTCGTCGCTGCCATATCCTTCTGCACCTGAACGTCCGAAGGAGAAACATGCGATGGAGCGATCGGCGTGACGGGCACTGTCCCGGACGAAGCAGAATCGTGATGCAAAACAATAGGCGGTTGCTGAAGCACGGCAACGTCGCGCTTACCATTTGTGAAGGGGTTCATCAGAACGCTTACGATCACGAGTGCCGCTGTCGAAAAACCGATAAGGCCTGAACGAAGGGGGCGCTCGGTGATCCATTCCCAAATGCGCTGACCAACAGGCCGGTGCGCGGCTTCTGCCTGCTCGACACGCTCCATGACTCGGACGCGGAAGTTCGCCCAATAGCGGGGATCCGGTTCGTCAGAATAGGGCGCGCCGGCTTTGCGGATCTCGTTCAAGATCGGCTTTAACCGCTCATCATCCTGTTCTTCGTGCGTGTTCATCGTATCTGCTGTGCGCCTCACTCAATTATTCGGCTGTTCGAACGCAGCCAAAAACTCCGGTGCGATCTTCCCATACTGATGCAAATACTCGCCGATCTTCTTGACCGCGTGAAAGTAATTTGCCTTCAATCCGCCGACGCTGGTCCCGGTCAGCCGTGCGATCTCTTCATACGGAAGTTCATCGTAGAACCTCATGAGAAAAACCTCGCGCTGTTTCTTAGGTAGTATCTCGATCGCTTTTTCAATGATCCGTGTCGTCTCTCGCTGTTCGAGTCTGTCGTGTGCGGAAAGCTCACCGGTTTCAACTGTATTCTCGATGCCCTCAAGTCCGACGGTCTTCCGCGACTTCTTCTTGCGCGAACGCTGAATCACAGCGTTCATCATGATCCGATACAACCAGGTATAGAGCTTCGCATCGCCGCGAAAACTACCCAAAGCTTCGTACGCCTTGACGAAGGTATCCTGCGAGACCTCATCGGCCTCATCATGATCGCCATCCATCATCCGTCTGGCGGCATAGTAGATTCGCTTCTGATAGCGTTCTACGATTACCGTAAAGCTGCCGTGCCGTTCTCCATTATGAAAGAGCACGACGAGCTCTTCATCCGACAAGAGCAGATATTCCTGTTGAAATGCCATGCATATCTCTCTTCACTCGGGGCCGCCAATCAGGTGTGTCCAGATCTCGTCCACATCCATTAGAGCAAACAGAGCAAAGAAGGTTTAATGATCAGCCAGCACTATTCTAGCACGACCGAATAGTATACAAAACTAACGGATTTTCAGGCTTTTGGTGCGATTTGCCCCAGGAAGCGGGCTTATTTCGCGACTACCATCCGGGCATTTACCTGAGCAGCGCCATTGACGGTGATCCCAACATTGTAAATCCCCGAAGGCAACTTGAATGGTAGGCTGAGCTCGTGCACGCCAGTCGTGAGTTCACCCTGATGCAATATTGCAACAATTCGTCCAAGCATGTCTTCGAGGATTACATCAATTTCACTGGCTTGGGGGAGTTGGATAGACACATTCAAATGATCGGAAGCGGGATTGGGAGAAATTCCAAGAAGCAGGAGCACTGGTTCGCCACGCAAAGCAGTTCTCAGCGTACTGTCGGAGCAAATCGAGCCGATATTGACCATCACGCTGTCGTGCTTTGAGGAAAGAAGGTACGTGCAATTATCGGTTGCCATCGTATCCTGATTGTAGAGGAACTGAGATATTGAAATGGGAGAGAATGCGTTGGGCGAAACAGAGGATGAAAACTTTATACGCGCCAAAGCTGAATCCTTTTCAATTCTTGCTATGATCGTTCGGTGAAGATGGAAGCTCAGGATTCCTGTCTGTTGAGAGAGATTACTGGCGACCCAGCCTTGATAGGTTGTGATGATACCCAATTGCGTCAGTGCGTCACTGTCATAGTGTAGGAAAACATCGAGGTCCGTTAGAAATGTGGGCGCAGTTAACGTGTCATCAAGTGCGATCACAGCATCGATCTTCTCGGGAGCGACAATTGAAACTGCCTTCTTATCGCTGTCAAATCGTATGATTGGATGAAGTTGTTCTGGTTGTCTCATGTGTCTTGCGACGAGCGGGACCACTGTATCGATCGTTTTGCCACCAACCAGGAATCTCAAGACCAACGTTGAGCTGTCATGATTGCTGAGGGATGGAGTGTATTCGATCGTGAGGGAATCGTTGACGAACGTCTTGCGAGGCAGTGCGAGTGTGTTGACCAGCTTGAATCGAGATGAACCTAGAATATTTGCATCGATCAAAGAGTCACCGATCCCTGAACAACTGCTTACATCGAAATGTAAGATGGAATCTTGCGTTGGACAACTCACGATTTGATATTCAATATTCGCAGGCAAAATGTCAAAGCTTGCTTTGGAGGGAAGCGGGTGCGTAAACAGTCCACCGCCTGTATCACCTGCGAAGATTTTTGAGTCAGATATCCAGAATCTCGAATCGATCGCGTTGCCAGGTCCACCGAACGCGGTCCAGGAATCGCCCTCATCAGTCGAAAGGAAGAATCCTTCATTCAATGATTGGGTGAAGATATCGTCGCACGACGAGGCGCGTAGGCAGCCTGTCAAGCCAGTCGCGAATCCGCTGGAGAACCTGTAGCGGAATGACCAATTGTGTCCTTGGTCGGTCGAGCGATAAACGCGGTTGGTTATTTCGCTTAACTCGTAGAAATTGCCAGTGGCGGAGGAAGCCGGTTGCCACGTCTCGTCGTCAGGCCCGACGTTGGCCCATGTCAGTCCTGCATCGGTCGTCACGAGGACGAAGCCTCCAGATCCAGCTGCAGCGATTATTCCATTCTGATCATTGGGGAATTGGATGCCATTGAAGTATGTGCCCGTGCTAAGCACATTGAAAGTTTGTCCCTCATCATTCGACACAAGTTCTCCCGCGTTCCAATCGGATAAGAAGAGAAGCTTGGATGACCTGTTGTAATAAATCGAGGATAATGTGCCGGTATGGTTGAGGGCGACCCAGTTTAGCCCACCATCGTGCGTCATAAAGACTTCACCATTAACAGATCCAGAGGACAATACTTTCGTCGTGAGCCAGCCCGTAGTCGAATCCTTGAACGTGAACTCGGAGACAGATACGTTTCCAGTGTTGATCGAACTCTGGATCCAAGTTGCGCCATAGTCAGTAGTCTTGAAAACGTGACCGAGACCAGTTCCGAGAAAGCCAATGTGAGATGCACCTGGGGAGTCTAGAAAGCGGATGACTCTGACGAAGGATGGAAACGAGGCAATCTGAGTCCATTGCGCGAATCCTACTGACGCATTGGTCGAGAAAAGAAAGACAAGGAGTGCGAGAGTACGAAGGGATACCATGGTCTACCTGGGGACAGATGAGTCCGACATAGTAGTAATAACGTCGAAGGCTTCAATAGTTACAAGAAGATGCCGGTTGATCTACTGTTTCAAAGAGGTCCGAATCTTCTTCGGCAATTTCTCAACCACGAGATCATAGCTCTTGCGCAAGAGCTCCTTGAACTCTTTCGTGCTCAACGCCTTCTCCGAGCGAAGTGCTACCCAAAGATGTTTCGCGAGATAAGGCGCTGGGATGATGTCTTCTCGTTCGACTAGTTTGGCGAAGTCTTCCGCGTCAGATTTGAATGAAAGATGGAATTCCGGTCCGAGTCCCGTCACCGCGAACATTTTGGCGCCGACTTTGAAAACGAGATCGTCGCCCCACTGGATCTGCTCGGTGGCGCCAGGGAAGCTGAGACAATATTTGCGAATTGCTTCACGGTCCATGAGATACGAAGAGCTTATGATTTTAGCAGGTCAAATTTACAGCCTGAATCCAATCTTTGCCCGATGAAGTTTGCATAAGCGATCATCACTCGACTTTGGAGGATATATGAATTTTCCGATCATGAAGGGCCGTGCCACGAGGCAGCCGCACGTTGGGCTTCCGGAGGGGACGTTTGAGGAAGAGCACGGCAGAGAAGGTTTTTTTGGACGTGTGTCGCATTTGTATCATGCCCACCCTCCGACTGGCTGGTCTCGAATTGAGGGGAAGCTACGTCCTCATGCATTCTATCTTGACAAAGTCAAGCCGACTGATCTGAAGGATAAGAACGGGTGGTCTGTGCCGATCCTTTACAATGATGATCTTATCATCTCGATCTCTCGACGTGCTGAAGCTTCGCCTGCATACTATCGCAATGCAGATGGCGACGAACTCTATTTCGTACATCTGGGCGAAGGTAAGCTCGAGACTGATTTCGGTGTCCTCGATTACGAGAAAGGCGATTACATCGTGATCCCGCGCGCGACAACATATCGGTTTGTACCCTCAACAAAGGATAATTTCTTTGTGCACGTAGAAGCGCATTCAGAAATTCTTCCGCCGACTCCTGAACAGAAGGGTCTTATGGGAATGCACGCGCTTTACGATAACGGTGCGCTGACGATCCCTGAATTTACTGAATATACTGAGACGCCATCAAACGGCAAAGAGTACGAGATCCGCATCAAACGACTTGGTGAATGGACCTCGGTCTTTTACCCTTATCATCCAATTGATATCGTCGGGTGGCGAGGCGATCTAACTGTATTCAAGATCAACATGCGCGACATCCGTCCTGTGATGTCTCCGCGTGTCCACTTACCACCACCGGTTCACACCACTTTCTTAGCGGAGAACTTTGTTGTATGCTCATTTTTGCCACGCCCACTTGAAGAAGATCAGGACACGCTGAAAGTACCCTTCTATCATCGCAATTCCGATTACGATGAAGTGCTCTTCTATCATGATGGCGATTTTTTCTCGCGAGATAACATCGAAGCGGCAATGATGACGTTGCATCCGCAAGGTATCCATCATGGGCCGCATCCGAAGGCATTGCGTAACCAGGATAAGCTCAAGCGCACAAATGAAATGGCAATGATGATCGATGCTCGCCACCCTTTGACAATTGCCCCCGCCGCCGAAGCTGTGGAATGGAAAGAATACTGGGAAAGCTGGCAGGAGAAAAAAGAGACGGCGTAAAGAGACTTCTCGTTAGCAAGATCTTTGACGCAATTTCAAATGCGAATTCAAGTTCGCTCACCTTTCACGTATGCAAGAGTTAAAGAATAAGCTTGTTTTCATAACCGGTGCTTCAAGTGGTATCGGACGTGCATCCGCAATAGCGTTCGCAAATGCGGGCGCAAGACTTCTTCTTTGTGCACGACGCGTGGATCGATTGGAGGCGCTGAAGGCTGAGATAGCTGCGCTTCATCCTGATGTGAAGGTCTATTCCTTTCAGCTCGATGTACGCGACCGCGAAGCCGTGCTCGCTGTGATCGCGGGATTGCCGGCTGAATGGAGCGAGATCGAGATCCTGCTCAATAACGCCGGACTTTCACGCGGTCTTGACAAACTGCACGAGAGCAATATCAACGACTGGGAGGAAATGCTTGACACGAATGTCAAAGGAGTGCTCTACGTAACGCGCGCTGTGGTACCGGGAATGGTCAATCGTAACCGGGGACACGTGATTAACATCGGATCGATCGCTGGACACGAAGTGTATCCGAAGGGTAATGTCTATTGTGCTTCGAAGTTTGCGGTCGATGCAATTACAAAAGGGTTGCGACTCGATGTGGTCGACACACCAATACGCGTGACAACAATCGACCCGGGTCTTGTCGAGACGGAATTCTCCGAAGTCCGATTTCACGGCGATAAAGAACGCGCGGAAAAAGTATATCAGGGTTTCACGCCACTCTCACCTGCGGATATCGCTGATGCGATTATCTGGTCGGTTAGCCGACCAGCGCATGTGCAGATAGCGGAGATAATCATCTTCCCCACATCCCAGGCAAGTGCGACGGTAGTCGATCGGAGATAGGGGCTCTCCTCTTCAATTGCATCTTACATATCCAATCGGGGTTCGCCAGGAGCTCTAGACTAGACATGCAGCCATCAATCAATGAGAGGTTATGCAAATGAAATCGCAGCGGAATGTCCTTCTGTTCTTATTAGCGTTCCTCGGATTGGGAGCAATTTTTGGCGGTGGAATTTTGAGCATTTCTCCAACTGGCGAGCTCATTGGAATGCCTTTGTCAATGCTGGAAAAGTCGCCATTCAGTAGCTTCCTCGTGCCAGGGATCATCCTATTCCTGGTGCTTGGGCTTGCTCCCAGTCTCCTGATCTTCGCGTTGCTAGGAAAGCCAGAAAGCAAAATTGCCGAGCAACTTAATTTCTACAAGGATATGCACTGGTCATGGACCTACAGCATCTACATTGCCTTTGCACTAATCATTTGGATACAACTCGAAATGGTGTTTCTCCAAGGCGTTAGCTGGCTGCATACCTTCTACATGTTCTTTGCTATCGCCATTATTTTTGTGGCGTTGCTGCCAGAGGTTAGACGATCGTATAAGAAGTGAATGTCAAATACTTCAACCGCAGTCCGTCGTGCCTAACTCACATCTTTTACGCAGCGCTTTCTTCGCTTTCTTTCTTTTTCCCGCTTAACACGCTTCCAAGACCAGCGATGAGGCCTGCGATAGCGAGGATGTTCGCTGTGAGCGAGATTGCGCGACCTGTTTTGTAATGTGGGTCCTCAAACGTAAGTTTAAAGGTGTGATCGCCAGCAGGTACTTTGATCGCGCGAAATGCGTAGTCTGCCTTATAAATAGTTGTTGGCTTTCCATCGATTGTTGCACTCCAATCGGGATACCATGTTTCGGACATAAAGAGCAAGCGGTCAGTCGCAGCACTTGCTTTGATCTCGATCGACTCGTTCTTATAGCCCGTGATTTCTGCGTGCTCTTTCGTCGTATCGACCGGCGTGCCGGGAAGCGCACCGAGTCCTTGAGGCGACTTGTCGAAGAGAACAAGTTGACGCGGATCGAAGGCGCCGTCATGCATTGCGTGTAGAATGTCGAGCGGCGCACGAACTTCATAGTTTGACACAAGGAATACCCTCGGGAGTGCTTGTGGATTCATCCACACGAGTGTCGCCTGACCCGGCTTGCCATCCTGACCGGCAGCTGCGGGCTCTCTCGATTGGAATACGGGCACGAAGCGATTCCTGTCCTCTGAGATGCCACCGTTCGCAATGATGTATTTCGTGTTCAGCAGATTCCACATATACGGATTGACGATCGCATTGCCGGCGCCATCGCCAGTGACATCAACAACATCCTGATACTCGCGCATCTTTGCTGCATGATAGCCAGCGATCGTTTGCAACCCCCAGCTTACGGGTACGTTCGACATTGGCTCGTTCAAATCGAGGATTCGAAAGAGGGACTTGTCCTGCTTGATGAAGTTCACATAATCGTGATCTTTGAAATTGTTCTCGTAATCCGAGCGCGTCGTCACATCGAAGGGACGGCTATCGATTCTCCAAAGATCGATCGCGGAGAGCGTGAAGATTGCAAGGCCGAGAATGAGTGGGGAGATCGATTGCTTTTTGATAAACCACCAAACGAGGCCACAAGCGATTGCCGCGATCAGCATGCCGATCAATGCATCGTTCATTGCCGTCGATGCGGCAAGCTCTCCAAGCGCTGGGATCGTTGATACATAAGGCTTTCCGCTCTTTGTAATCGAGTTTTTGATCGAACCCTCGAACCCGCCGCGGCCAACGACGAAGATGACGAGCAACACAGCGGCGACGATCATCGCGTACTTGAAATATTTTTCAAGCTGCACAGCTTCCGCTCTGTCACGATTCTTCCATACGCGAAAAATTTCTTCGAGCATGAGTGCAGCGATGATTGGAAAGCTTAGCTGCATCAGGACGAGCGCCATCATTGGTGCTCGAAATTTGTCGAACATCGGAAACGCATGGAACATCGGACCATAGAGGATCGGCATGTTTCCTCCAAATGAAAGCACCAGCGCAAACAAGCTGATGATCGCAAGCGCTGGTACCAGGCGGTCTCGCTTCCAAAGCGCAATGATGCCGATGAGCGCAAGGAAGAATACAATGATGCCAGTATAATTGGCGGCATCCGTTCCGTTCATCTGACCCCAGTAGGTTGGTATTGGCGTGCCTTCAGGGACGTTAAGGTCGCTGCCGGAATAGGGCAATTTGCCGAAGCCAAACCAGGCTGGTACGATGAAAGTGATCATCTCGCCAGGTGAAAATGACCATTGCGTTGCGTAATTCCAATCGAGCCCGCCGCTTTTGTCTACGCCAGCAGTGCTCGCTGCAGGCTTGGCTGAGGTAGTTTTTGTATCAACAATTGGTGCCGAACCGCGAATCGAGTATGGTTCATAGCCAAGCGTCGCCAGATAGCGATCAGCGCTCATAGCGAATGCGAGACCTACCATGCATAGAGCTATCACTCCTGCGCGAATCGTACTCATTGCACCTGACTTCCGAATAAGATCGGTGATCAGTCCGACGATGAAATAGATGAGCAACGCAAGGAAGATGTAAAATACCATCTGCATGTGCGTCGATTCAAGCAAGAAGTGGACAGCAATCGCGAGAATCGCCGACCAGAAGACTGCCGTTCGCCATCCAAGTTTTTCGACGCGCAATTTTTCGACCGCCAGGAAGATGTAGGGCATCGTCATGATGGCAAACACTTTTGTATTGTGCCCGATCATAACGTAGGTGATGATCCACGTCGAAAACATAGCGCTGAACGCACCAAACAGTGCTGACAGCCACGAAGTCTTGCGTCCAACTCGCAGCAGGAGGTAAACTCCCATACCCAGTATGAAATAATGCCAGAGCTGTGTCATCGCATCTGAATTGCCGACTAACGCTGCCGGCACTTGCTGGAAGAGGTCGAAGACTTCGTGCACGACATCGTATGTCCGTTCACCGGTCACCACGAGGGCGGCGAAGGCAGGCATGCCGCAAAAAATATTTGGCATCCATTGCGGGACACTGACCCCGTCCTTCTTCGCTGCTTCGACGAACGGTTTGAAGCTCTCGCTTGCGACATTGTCTGGCGCGTTGAATGTGTGCTCTTTGTCGAGGACCTTGTTAAAAAAGATCAACAGCGAAAAAAAGATGACCAGGATGCAGATAAGATCTTTCCACTTCTCGGGCCAGAGACCCGCCGGGTCACCGGTGCGCTCACCGCGCATATCGTCGAGGCTGCGGGAGGAGGACTTTTGTGAAGCTTTGCGCTCCGGCTGAGTGCGCTGGGTACGTTGCTGCTGTTTGGCCATGAACTCTGGGCGAAGAAAATAGATCCTTGAGCTTTGGGCGAACTTGCCAAAAGCGTCTGGGTTTCAACTTTCAGGCTCTCGAAATAGTGCTGGAAGTTGAGAGCGCATGCAGGATTGCTGCTAATTTGGATTCAGTCTTTTCAGCTTTTCCAGCACGTGAAGCCAGAGCCAATCGAACGGCAGTACCTGCAACGTTTCGTTGAATTCTTCGGAGCCAGGAGTGGTGATGAGAAGCTGCTGATAGTATTTCTCACCCTTCTGTTTTGTTCGTTTGTAATCGAACGAATTTGCTTCCATGACGAGCAACAGTTTGAAGAAGAGCGCGCTCAGGCGATTGGAGCGCATGGTCAGATACCGGCTTCGATACGCTTTCAGTGCCTCCATACGATTGATAATGCCTTCCAGATCGTGCTGATCGAGCAGATAAAGAATGTGCATGACCAACAGTGCGATGTTGTAGCCATACTTATCACGAGAATAGGTTGGTACCATCCTTAAAATGCGCTTGCGATCGAATGTTCTGGTCGCGCGTCCAATGGGCTTTGTGCTCGTGTCGGGATTGAGGCTCTGAACAACATACTGCAGGTAGAGCTCGAAAATCTTCCATTTCTCTTTGCGGGTTTCGGTGAGTCCTGCAAATCGGGCATGCGTCGTGGCCGCGATGTAGATGCGATGTGCTTCTTCAAAATGCTCTGTATGCATGGACAGGAGAAAAAAGTACTCCATGTACGTGAACCAGTTATTGCTGCCAGTTGGGAAGTGTGTTGCGCATTCCTGTGCCGTAACCTTACCACGCTCGTAATCACGCAGATGCAAAAGACAGGAAAGCTTTTGCAACGCGAACTCTCCCAAGTTCACCCCAAGAACAAGTCGCGGATTTCCGCGCAGGTACTGCGCGGCTTCTTCGCATACTTCGATCGCTGGTGCGTATTCCTGTGCGATCTGCAGGCTTAGCGCTCGAAGGCGATAGTAATTCAAGTTGATACTGAAATTATCAAAGATCTTCCGCAAGGGATCGAGCGCATCGGAATAGGTGCGGGCGAGAGATGCGATCTCGGGCTGCTCGGCCTCAGTAGTGGCGAATTTGATGGTAACGCGCTCGAGATACTCGCGGCTTAGGAATTCGGCTTCGAGCATTTGTAACGTTTGGTTAAGGCGCGTATTGATCGCCTCGAACTCCGCGTAATTTCCGAGCAGGCTGTAGTGTCCTCTTAGGAAGAACAATAGTTCAAGAACTATGCTTGTAAACTGGTAGGTTGTGGCTTCCTCCAGCGTTCGTTCTGCGATCTGGATCGCGATGTTACGAGCGCCGAAACGAAGCAGAACGCTGGCCCAGAAGAGTCCTTTGTGGCACTGGTAAAAGGCGCGAGTCCCCTCTGAGTACCGTGGTGGCTTGGGATCCAGCACAAAAAGAGAATTTAACAGGCGCGTGCGCAACCTTGATTTCAAAACCGCGTACGTGCCGTGTTTCTGAGCGGTGCCGTAGATATCCTGAACTGCCGATTGGTCGGATAGGTATTTGCCGCTTCGGATCCCTTCATAGAGGCGGGCGACGTGATCGGATGGCCTTCCGGCGGCTCGATCAACGAAAATATCTTCGCGTTGTCTTGGGGTATTGGTAATGATCTGGCTGATTTCTCGTAAGTACTGCATGTCCAAATTTGCTGAAATTTGCATGCAATCTACAAAAATAGAGAAGGAAAGTCAAGAGTTGGACCAAGGAATTGTACAAAACCGGCGGAATATTTTGGTAATAGAAACGTAGGAATCGCCATAGGAATTGGCGCTTGCATGTTGCAGTTTTGCAAGTGAGTGTTGACAATAGTATCGTTTTAGCCCAAGCAGGAGAATTAGCCATGTTACAGATAATCGAAATTCTTTTATACTTACAACTGATTTCGGGGAGCGGGGCTGTGCCGACGGCCGCTCAGATCAACGGATTAGCCGCTGATCACTCGGATGCGATCCATCAGATTCAGGTCAATACTGACCTGATGACGAAAGTCAACCACGATTATTACGATCAGGCGCAGGGGATCGTACATATCGACTACGACGAAGGCATCAGATAAGCTGATCGAAGTCGGGCTGTGGTGGCAAAAAAGGTTTGTGGCTAAAATGCTTAATCCTTAATCCTGTAGGCTTTGGACAATATCTTCTGGAGGAATACCTCTGAAGTGGTAATGTCCACTGCCCTGCAACTGCAACACTCGACTTCCAGGACCTCGGGGAAACATCTCACCTTCCCCGGGTCTGGAAGATTTTTTTGAGCCTTCGCTTCTTACTCGAGACCAGTGAACGAACTCCGGTCTCTGAGATCCAATCGGAACCACGTCGAATAGTGGTGAGTTATTCGGCTGCTATCGGTTTCAAGACCAGTGGCATCGGGCATTTAGCTCAGTTGGTCCAGAGCGTTCGCCTCACACGCGAAAGGTCGCAGGTTCGAACCCCGCAATGCCCACGTCGTAGTTTCCTAAGGTTCTCTTTCGCTAGCGAGTGCACCTCCGTCACTCTTGGTATCTTCGTCCGACCAATCTCTAGGCGATCACTGCATGTTCATACCCATAGGCGACGATAACTCGAAGCGCGTTTCCTTTCCATTCGTTACGTTCGCACTGATTGCCTCGAACGTGGTCATGTTTTACATCGAGATGCAACGCGGCGATACGTTCGTCGTCAAGTGGTCAGTTCTCCCGCTTGATTACACTAGCGGCTTCCCACCGATCCAGACCTTGATTACTGCGATGTTCATGCACGCCGGTTGGGCACACCTGCTAGGCAATATGCTTTATCTCTTCGTCTTCGGTGACAACGTGGAGGATCGGCTCGGCCACTTTCGATATCTGGTGTTTTATCTTCTGTGCGGCATGATCGCATTTCTCGCGCAGATCATTGCCTACCCCAGCTCTAACATCCCCAATCTCGGCGCATCAGGTGCGATCTCGGGAGTGCTGGCCGCTTATCTAATCCTTTATCCGAAAAACAAAGTACGGGTATTGATGGGATTTTTCATCGTGAACGTTAGTGCCTGGTTCGTATTGGGACTTTGGATTGTAACACAGCTCGTTTCCGGCTCTGTTGATGTCTTTAATCGCGCATCGAACGCCACTGGCGGCATCGCCTACATGGCTCACATCGGGGGATTTGCTTCGGGCGCACTACTCGTCTTTCTTCTTCGTCACAACGTCAGGGAAGCGAGGCTTGACGATACGAGCTAAGAAAGCCTGGAAGATACTAAAATCGCGGGAGAGATTCTTCCGCTTCAATGTTGTAGGTACGCCCTAAATTACTGGGCGAACATTTCCTGCCGCACAGCAATTGGCCGAGCGGCGTAGTATCATTTCAAGCCACAAACAGCGTATGGCGATCCGTGTAAGATCTTTCCGCATCACAAACGAAGCGGAAGAGAACGCAATCAACCAGTTTCTAGAGAACAAAATCGTACGACATTGGGGCACCGAGTTCAGCGGTGACCCGATCAATGGTGTCTGGAACGTGCTCGTTGCCTATGAAGAGCGACGCGACGATCCGCAGGAACGCCGGAACCCACGCTCGAGAGAAGAACACGGTAGAAACGATCGCAACGAGCGGCCTTCCGATCGCGACGGTCGTGGAATCAAAAATGAGCGCGGACCCAAGCGTGACGCTCCGAGAGAGAAAGCTCCTCGTCCCGAGATTGTGATCGATGTGGCCCAGGAAGACATGCCGCTATACGAGGCGATCCGCAAGTGGCGCAATGGCATCGCAAAAGAGCAGGACCTGAAGCCGTTCTCGCTGTTTAACAACCGTCAATTGCAGTCGATCGTAAAAGAGAAGCCGCATTCATCCGAAGCGCTTCGCCAACTGCTTCCAGAGATCGTCCCCGAATTGTTTGACAAATATCACAACGAGCTTCTCGGCTTCATCAGCGGAGCTGTGTCCGATCACAGTTCCTCTGCGTCGACGCGCGCAAGCGAACCTGCAATGGCGGATTCTGCATTGTAAGGTTTCATGCCGATCTCAATTCTTTAAAATCAAAAAAGGGTTGTGCAAACAACCCTTCAGAGATGTGATTAAGGTGAGATGAGTGTTGTGTCGTTTCGGATCGCTGCAAAAATCGTCTCCTGGTTTTAGCTGGGTGTTACCCTCAAATGAATCAAGCATTAATGTTCTTGAATTGCGAGCAGAGCATTCGGTGAGCAGTTCTTCAGACGTGGATTTTGGGAAGTTCTGGTCGAGTGCCCAGGCGCGGAGGCTCAAAAACGCTGATGCGATAAGCTCGATCGTGACTGCTCTCAATGGCGAAACTGAGCTACTCTTCGACCTGACGTTTTATGCGCGCTTTGCTCACAGAACGTTCGCCGTTATGCGCCGCGAGGGCAAAGACGCAATGGGGTTCGACCGAATGCAACAATCCTTTGCAGAAGCCGTAGAAAAGGTGCAGAAGGTTCTTGTTGAATCTGAACAGCTTGGATTCTCGGATGCGGCGGCCTACACTTCGGTAGACGCACAAAGCTTTGCGAGACTCATTGATCTCATTGGAGATCTGGCCATTGTTAAGGACTGGATGCTCACCGCAAAAGCAGAGTAATACTTCTTTCATTCTTGTTCTAATTACTATCGAACGTTCGTTACGCAGTTCATGAAGAGTGAGCAGGGGATGATCCACAAGAGGCTTGTGGTGCCGGGGGTACTATCTTCTTTGGAGACGGTACACGGTTGGGCAGTTTCTACGCTGGCTGAACTTCGGCTTCCCGAAGTAGCACTTCATAATATATTGCTTGCGATCTCCGAAGCGGTGACCAACGCGATCCGTCATGGCTCCAAAGAGCATGAGGAGCATCGCGTAGTGATTTCGCTCGAAGCAAGCTCGCGCAAGGTTGCGATCCAGGTCGATGACGAAGGTGATGGCTTCGATCCAGCGGCCGTTCCAGATCCTACGCAGGGAGATCTTCTCTTCCGTCCTGGGGGCCGCGGCATTTTTCTTCTTCGAGCACTTACGAACGATCTGCAGGTCCGCAGTTCTGGCGACGGCACGCAAGTCCTCTTTAATTTTGTGCTGAAATAAGGACGACCGCCGTCCGCATTTTTCTCCGCTCCTTAACTCTGCACCATTTGGCCCGCTCCACGATTCAATTTTTTGTTGCCGTTTTTGCACAACTACTGCTAACCGCAGTGGTTGGGTTTGGCATAGCGACGGGATGGTCTGCGCTCGTTTGCTCTGTCGCAATGTGGGCAGTGATGTTCTTGGCCTACAAATCATCGAACGTACTCGAGGATAAAGACCCAAATCAATTCGTCAATTGGTTGCTCGCGATCGCAGCAGCCTTTGCGGTGCTGTCCGTCTTCCCTTCGACACAGTTAATGTTCGGTGGTTGGTACAATGAGCCGCTCGCAATTTCTAATCTGCCTCACTATCTGCTGCCACTTCCATCTCGTCTCGAGCGAGCGATCGGCGCCGCGGGCTATCTTGGTATTGTCTTCGCGTTATTGAAGACGCTTCGCTTACTTGAACGGCGGCCGCGATTTACGCTGCTCTTCATTCTGAACCCCACGGTCCTGCTCGTGCTCTTTGGTCACAACGGTGTATTCGTCTTGTTCATGTGCGCGGCATGGGCGTTCTGGTTTTTGATAAAAGGGGGTTGGTGGATCGCCTTTGCATTCCTCGGACTCTCTTTCGGATTCGGTATTCTCGGCTTGGCGCTTGTCGGGATATTTCTTAAGCACCTTATCTCCAGAACCGCGAGGGAGCAGTGGCCTCGCCAATTGGCGCTCGCAGTTGTCGCGTACTGTGCTTGTGCATCTCTGGTGATGCTGCCGTATGGACCTCAGAAAGTGCTCTCGATTCTTGTCCTTCCATGGACAGGGAGTATCGGCATGGTCGGAATTCTCTTAGGACTCGCCATCCTGGTCACGATCGCTTTTCTGTACCGTGCCGAATTGAGCGGAAAGGACACGGCGCTCTTCGCATCGCTCTTCGTGATGACGCTGTTGGTCGTCACAGGACTTGCGATCTCGATTACGCCCTTCATTCTCTTACTGGTGGCAGCCATTCCATTTCGGAGCGCGCCACAACTTTGGCTTACGTTTGCGATTGGAGTGATTGCGCTCTTACCCAATGTACACTCGACAGACGCGCTCGTAATCGCGGCTATCTCCGTATTTGTGATCCTGATGATCCTGCAATCACGTCACGCTTGGAAGGAGACAGGGCTGTTCACTACGATCGATGTTCGATGACTTATCGCAACGCATTTTCAAGCGCAGTTCTTCCGTCGGTCTTCGCGTCACGATACTTGATAATGATCGGGGTATAGAGCGCGAGTGAGTGTTCTTTTGCAAAAGCCGAGCGATTGGCGATGGATCGTGAGCCCGCGATCACCACGGCTCCTTCAGGAATGATCAAAGGTTCGTCAGCAGAAGCGCGTGAGATGATCCTATCATTGACAACATCATACAGTGGTGTCGATCCCGTCAATACAACACCGGTACCTAGCACTGCTCTGGTCTTCACGATACAACCTTCATAGACTCCAGTATTGCCACCGAGCAGAACATCGTCTTCAATGATCACTGGCATTGCTCCGGCAGGTTCGAGCACACCACCGATCTGAGCCGCAGCGCTGATGTGTACACGCTTTCCAACTTGCGCGCAGGAGCCAACAAGTGCGTGCGAATCGACCAGCGTACCCTCACCGATATAGGCACCGATGTTCACATAAGCCGGAGGCATGATGATAACTCCGTTCGAAACGAACGCACCATCACGGACTGTGCTGCCGCCGGGGACGACTCTAACATTGTCCTCGATTCGGAATGACTTCACCGGCACCGTGGACTTATCAAAAAAACTCCATGGCGGTGTGCTCTCGACCTCTCTTAGAACTCCAATCCTAAATCCCAATAAGATCCCTTGCTTGACCCACCTGTTCGTCCGCCAACCAGTTGCTGAACTGCTGTCCGGTTCAGCGGCGCGCACGACACCTTCGTTGAGTTGCTGCTTAAGTAACGCAAAGCATTCGAGCGCCGCTTTTTTCTTTCCTTCAAGTTCGGAGGGAGGCATCGCAACGAACGCTTCGATCTTCGATCGCAGTGTTGATTCCATATCTGGGACTCGCATCAAATTGAGAAGCCCAACCTCAAACTGAGGAAGGGCTTCTCCAGTGAGAAGAGCAACTTGTTTTTCTACTGTAGCTTAAAGCTTTGCGCCGCACGCTCAATCGCTGGCTTATATGAAGCTTCCTGCGCTACCGGCCAGTTGATCGTGATTCTATAAACCTGTTTGCCGCGTGAGACAAAATACGCTTTCGATGCAGCCGAAGGCTGGAATGAATAACTGATCACCTTCGCAGGCTGGCCGCCGACGGTCGCATTCTGAACGGCGGCGCCGTGATACACCTTTTGCGAATTCTCTTCAACAAATTTACCAAGATCTGCGCCGCCTGGATTGTCGAGCACATCAACCTGAATCGTCGCGTCGTTTCGCTCACCCTTGATCAGCACGCCTTTTGAAGAAGCGCGGATGTTGAAGTTGGCTGGATAGTCGATCGTGAATCCGTTGCCGCGGTAGGTACTCATCTGATCCGAAGGCTTGATGTCCTCGTTCATCTGCGCTTCGGTCGCGCTATCCATTTTGCCGCCCGCGCTGATGCGCATCACATGCGCTGGTACTACTGACTTCTCAGCAAGATCAAATACCGGCTTGTACTTCGACATTCTTCCAGGTCCAAATGTCGCCGCGTCGAAGTAGGTCACGAGTGAATCATGATCGGCAAAGATTCGATAACCGTTCAGCCCGTTTTCATCGTTGCCTTGCGAGTAGCTAACTTTGACCGCCGGCTGTCCACCAAGGGTTGAGGGCTCCGGGTTGCTGAAGGTCACACCCTCGATGCTGGTACGAAATGCCGCCGCATCTTCGGCCGCAGATTTTCCGCTATCGACACCTACTTCAATCCGCGCACCGTAGTCTCCGGTCGTAAAATTAGTGAAGCGCTGCTCTGTGCCGGGTGTCGAATAATAGCTTGTTCTGACTCCTGGCTGCGACTCCGCGACCCAGGCCTTTGGAGCCTTGAAGCTAAACTTTCGCGAATCATCTTTGTACGTGATCGTCTCGCCCGGCGAAACGGGCGTCAGGTCCTCTGTCTTCTTTGAACAGCTTTGTAACGAGAGGAGCGCTGTGATCGTAATGATGAGCGAGCGTGAAGCAAAACGGATCATGGTTATCGAAAAGATTTGAAATGCCGGTTGTGCAACAAGATTGACGTACGCAATCGCTCCGCATCTGAAAGATTTTATGGTAACGGCTTCGAGGACTCGAAGAACCGAATATTTGCATCAAGTCCCTGCTTGCGGAGCTGCTCGATAAACTTATTCAGATTTGTGACAAGCGTATCAAGCCGGTTGCCGAACGCGACATCTTTGGTCAGTTTGAAAAGAACTGTATTGTTGCGCGATGCACCCTCAAGCAGCGTATCAACATTTGCAAAAACGCTCGTTGCTTTCAGTACCAGGCTGCGCGCGTCATGCATTACAAGACTCGTCGTGTCGAGCAGCGCGTGAATGATAGGACGGTCCGTCTGCAAAAACTCTGCGAGATCCTTGGTCGCGGATTCAGCCTGCTGCAACGTACGTTTGATCGGTCCTGCGTTGTCGTCGAGCATCGCGTTGACCTTGTGCGCTGTCACGTCAAAATGTTCGAGCGTCTGCTGTGCATCTTTGAGCGTCTTGTTGACGGTGCCCTTCAGGTCGTTATCACGGAAGAAATTGTTGAGCGACAGAAACATCGTATCCGCATTGTTTGCCAGCGATGTCACTGTCCCCGAGAGACCTGTCACCATTTCCACAAGCGTGCCGACATCGCCGCTGAAATAACCATCAAGGGTATCAGACTCCTTTCGTACTGGCGGCAAGCTACCTATTGACATCTCGATCTTTTTGCCACCCATGAGTTCGAGCATCATGATCTTGGCAATCGCGTCCTTATGGAGGACGACGTCACGTGGCAACGTGATCTTTACTAGCACATCCGTAGCTCGAGTCCAAATGTTGTCGACGCGTCCTCGCTTGACTCCACTGATCGAAACAGGATCGCCAACCTCAAGGCCACCGATCTCGTGAAAGCGGATGTACGACGAGCTCTCGATTGCGCCGAAAATATTTAAGCCTTTCGCCCAGGTGATACCAAGAAAAAGGATAAGAAGGCCGACAATAACGGTCAATCCTACTTTAACATCAGTCGAGCGTTCGGTTGCCAATGGTTGGGTAAAAGGGGTGTTAGAGCGCAAAACAGCGTACAAATCTACGCAAATAGCGCGTCTTGGACCAAATACGAGCCAATGCTGTGCCGAAGATGAGCGCAGAGAGAACAAAGGTAGAGAACAGGATCCTGTTCTCTACCCACAATCAGCACTTTAGAACGGAAGATCGTCGACGGCGCTAGCCTGATCGAACTCATGGACCACCGGTGCGCTAGACTGGCTTGGAGCTGCGCTTCGATTATTCGAGTACGAGCCCTCCGAGTGGTTGCCGCCGCCTTCGCGTGGCGTGCCGCCATCCAGAAGGATCATATCGCTTGCTACAATCTCTGTGATGTAACGCTTGTTGCCTTCTTTATCATCATAGCTTCGCGACTGGATGCGGCCCTCGATGTAGACTCGCTTGCCCTTCTTGACATATTCCCCGCAGATCTCACCAAGCCGTTCCCAGGCCACGATATTGTGCCACTCAGTCTTTTCCTGCATCTGACCGGAGGTCTTGTCTTTCCATGAATCTGTGGTCGCAACACTGAAGGTCGCGACCGCTTTGCCAGTACCTGTGTATCGGACCTCTGCATCCTTACCGGCATTCCCGATAATCGTCGCCTTATTCAAACTCTTACCCATATCGTCGACTAAATATTCTATTTGGTTATCGTCTGCGCCGAAGGTTATACCCTTCCCAGCGTGAGAACACGTCACATATAATTCGAAAAGAGAAGTAACCGTTTCTGCGAATTTTCAACAATCGAGACTCTGCGAGTCGGGGAACAGGGAACAGGGAACAGGGAACGGGGAACGGGGAACAGTTGGGGATTAGGATTTCGATTTGTCATCCTGGGCCGACGAAGGATCTCATGGAATCCTCCAGGCGGATCAGCCGCGAGATGTGTAAACGTTTTTCATAATAAGAGGTCAGTCACAGTTACATCCTCGATTCTGATCTGGAATCAATATTTCCTTCAAGCAACGCTAGTGTGTGTGAAAACTTTATTCAGGGACTGATATACTTGACTCAGCAGGGGACTTGGCCAGATTCACCGGCATCTTCGTGAAACGATTAGAATAGTACGTATATTTGTTGCCTCCTCACTTCCAAATATAGAGAAGATGACCACCACCATCAGTTTGGCGACTAGTAACTGCATTGTCCTTGGCTGCGATAGTTTGGGCACAATCAGTAATCCATACGTGCCTTGGATTTCAATATATCAGCATCTTTTTGAATCCAATGGCAATCCCAAAACAGATGCTAACGGTGTACCGGTCACCCTTACGAGCGAGAAACTCTTCGAACTCTCTCAACCCATACCGTCTAACCAGATACCATCACTTACCAAACTATTTCCACTTGGTAAGCCCAAGGAACACCTTCCAGTAGGGCTACTTTTTGCGGGATTAGCGAGCCTGGGCGCGAAGAGTCTAAAGACTATTATTGAGGAATTCCAAGAGTCAGCTGGGTTCAAGACCGCTGCGAAGAAAATGGACAGTTTGACTAAGGCACTAAGCGAGCACCTTGACAAGGAGTACAAAGCTTCCTCACAATATTATTCACCAATGGAAGTAATCGTTTCGGGATATTCCAAAGGGAGTCATGATCCAGAAATTTGGAAAATCGTGATCAAATATGGGGACGAACCAGAGATTACCGAGTGCAATGAGGATCCCAGCAGATATAGTATCGTATTTGGTGGCCAACACGACGTGATTCAACGAGTTGTGAATGGTATCGACGACAGGGGGTGGGGTGTGGCGATCCATCAAGCTTACTTTGCCCTAGGCCTCTACCAGGAAAGACTAAAAAACTACTTGCAGGGGAACGGCTATACTGGAGATGTCCCAGATTTCAACACATTAGTGCCAAAATCTGAGGAACGGTTCGATTTTCCGTTTGCCTACAGCAGACTGTCTTCGGAATTGAGATTTTTCTCGGAACAAGCGGCCATTGAGTTTGTTGAGTTCTTGGTAGACCTGATGATCAAGTCGCAGCAATTCAGCGATAGATTGCCGACTGTCGGTGGCGAAATACATATTGGGCTGATCACACCTAGCGACGGCTTCAGATGGATGTCCGAGGAAGCCTACAAGACTAGATTTCACGCTGTTTCAAAGCACAAAGAGTAAGTTAGATGCTATACCCAACGACGCAAGACATTTTATCCCCTGAACAGAAAAAAATTATTAAGGAGAATTCCAAACACTCTGCGAAGGAGGCTCCCATGGCTCTCCCCAAAAATCCCAAGGAGGAGAACTTACGACGACTGCGAGAGGAAATCCGTCGAAATGATCGAAAAAGCTTTAAGAAGTAAGGGGTTGACTCCGTGTTCGAATTGAAGTCGGGCCTGATCAACTTATGAAGATTTGCCCCTATTCATGAAGGGAAAAATTCCAGCCAAGAAGCCCTGAATCCTAAAGGCTCGAATAGATCCCTTAGATGCTCTCTTGAGTGCTGCAAGCGCAAACGCCCCGTGATGGGCGACACCATTCAGAGGCCACGAGCAAAACGCAGATTCAAAGTCATCACCCATCTTTTTATTGATCTGCGTTACGGTCATGATTTGACCTCCCTGTTTGAGCTGGACAACATCCCCTACCTTGATCTTCTCTTCCATGACTGCCATATGTTGAGAGCGGGGCCATTACCCGGGAAACCGCATGGATAAAAACAGGATGGCACTCAACGAAGTTCTTAGCCTCGACCTTATTCCCATGCCGTCTGTCAACAAACAGGACACCTTGGATGGAAACAAACACCCTTTTCTTTCTATAGAACTTGCTCCAGTTGAAGTTCAAAGTAGCTCTTCCGAACCTCCTTTCGAGATCGATCCGCAAAGAGGCGAAAAGACGCCCGTGTTTCGGAGACTCAATCGAATCGGGAATTTCGGCAATCATCCTTTGTCTGGTTTGCGAATCTCTCAGTGCAATGTGAAGGTCGCCATCGTGCTCTATCCTGTAGCCCAAAAGGATCGCTGTGAATTCAATTATCTGTTTCTCTCGCTCCATGCGTGGAGAATCATTACCAAGGTATCGTAGAGTATCTTCATTCGCTAGCTTGTCAATCGATGTGTGTTCTACAACGCCGTTCGGCTCGAAGCCATCTTCAAGTGTTTTTACGGGCCATCGTTCATGACGGTCTACGCTGTGCCTAGATTGATTGGCCTGTGTCGGACCTATCGTGAAAGCCAGCCAAACCGCGGCTGAGAGAAGGATTTTGTGAACAGGTGGAATTTTGATGCCGTGTCAACGTTCGTGCAAGTACGTTAATCCATTTAATATCATTATGAGACAACTAGGTCACGGCAAATCAGGTCTTACGAGAGAGCAAATCCATCAACGGCACATAGCGAGGGAGGGAGCAAAGAATTCGAAGTTGCATGGGCATTCGTCGCATGGGGGGCTATCTTCAGGAGGTGGGAAGCATCCAACGGACATGGAAAAGACTCAGGATATTCTTTCCCGAATCAAAGGGCCTCGCTCCTCGCCGGAGTTAGATAGTATCGATTTTACGAAGGTGACGAACAAGCAACTTCTAGCAGACTACAACACCTACTTGGACAAAGGGGGATTGCAGTTCACCGCTACTAGGATGGGGAAAGAGTTGAAAAGGCGAAAAATGAGAACTCCGTAGCCTAAATATTGACGTTTTCTCGCCACCATCTTGCCCCTGTCATCCCCTCGCGTCTAACGATTATTTTTCTTTTGATTTTCGGTTGCTTGGGACTTTGCGCTTGACCTTTTCGACATCTGACTCGGGGAGGTTTACTACCTTCTGGACGAGGTTCTTGAACTCGTCCCACTTTTTTAAGTCGTTCTCTTCGCTCGACTTCCCATTGTCCTTTTGGTCTAGGTTGTCGGGTTCTGAGTTCTCGGGACCGTGTGATGCGTTCGGTTTCTGATTCATTCTGTGGCGGCTTTGCCAGTCAGTTCATTCCAAGTGAGTCTACGTCCGATGCTTTGCGCCGTTACTACCTCAAGGCGGTTGAACTCCGAACCCTTACGAAGGTTGAAACGGAGTGCCTGTTCGTCGATGTAACGATCAAGATGAAACGGAGCAACGTGAATGTACGTGCCTTTCAAGCCGCGCTTTAAGAGCGACCAGAAGCTTTCAATGGTGTTGGTGTGGACATTACCTCGAACGTACTCTTTTGCACCGTGATTGACTACGAAGTGATCGTATGTCGCTCCCAACTTCATGTAGCTACGCCATTCGTCGGTATAGAGCTTTGCATCCTTCTCGACGTGCAGTTCTATCTCTTTGCTTAGCGAAGTATACGTGGTATCATCAACAACTTTTGCAATAACGTCACCATCGCGCTCAACTAAGCCCATCGCAATAACTTTGTTGCCGATGTTGCCACCGTGTACTTTCTTCCAGGAGTGCTTATTCTTCTCAAGGCCACCGATGTAGGTCTCATCGACTTCAACGGTCCCTGTGAGCTTTGTAACCGTACCACGACGCATACATTCACGGACGCGGTGCAAGAGAAACCATGCGCTCTTCTGAGTGATACCGAGGGAACGTGCAATTTCGTAGCTGGACACACCATTGCGACACGTTGAGATCATCCACATTGCAATCAGCCACTTGTCAAGTGTGAGCGCTGAATCCTCGAAGATCGTACCGACCTTAACTGAGAACTGCTTGCGACAGCCCTTCTCACCACACTGCCATATCTGACGTGTAGCAAGCTCCTTCACTTTGAGGGTCCCACACTTCGGACACGCCACGCTACCATCCGGCCAACGGAGGTTCTTCACGAACTCAACACAGTTCTTCTTGTCTGAGAAATATCGGATCACTTCGAGTAAGGTCTTTGGTACGGTTTGCATTTAGTAGTTCAATTATAATAGAACTCTTACGTATATAGATACGAAGAAACGGAGTAAGCGGTTCCAATATAATTGAACTATCTTTGAATAAACTTTGTCTTACTAGTGAATGGCTAAAATCACTCTCGAAAAGCGCCAACTGGAGATCGCTGAACGGATCGCTATGATCCTAGAGCGAAAGGGTTGGAATCAACAAGACCTCGCGGATGCGACGAGTAAGGGTAAGTCCTACATCAGCGCTATCCTTGCTGGTGAGACGAACCTGACGCTCAAGACTATCCTGCTTTTAGAAAACGCTCTAGGCGAGCGGATTATCGAGATTCCGCAGTGATTAAGTGTGGATAACCTCGGATTTATCACCTTTCGGCACTTCTAGGTGGAAATGTGAGTTATCCCGTTGTATATTTGGAGATCTAAAGCAGTGGAGCGGAGGGGATTCGAACCCCCATTAGCCGGATGCCAAATCAAGCTTGCTACCAATAGCCCGCCCCGCTTTTTAGATCGACCTTGAGGGTAACCGCGTCAACGGTTACCCTCAACTATTTCGGGGTTTTTCAACTCCGAAAGCTCCTCACACCCCAATAGGCACTAACTCTTTTAAAATCAGATACTTAGAGTGATGCGACGTATTATCTACAAAAGTCGGGGCACATGATTCGCATTTATTGCCGGAAGCTTTCAACAAGCGCTGAGGAGTTCTCAACTGTATGCGTGGAAAAGGCCATAACGTGTTGGTAGGTAGGGAGGTGCAGACCTGGGCTAGTCTGCTGAGTCAAGTATGTTAGTCCCTTTATTCATAATTCTCCTTCGTATAGAAAACTAATGGGAGTTTTGGCTCAACGTTTGGGGATGGATTCCCGCTTTCGCGGGTAAGGACAGGATCGTCGTTCTACTGCGCTTCGCGCATTCAACCGCCGTCATTGTCATTCCCGCACATGCGGGAATCCACGGGGTCGGATCCGAAACCAAAATCTTTAGGGAGCAGGGTATCACAGTCCGAAGGGTTAGTTGGGGATCCCATGGGTTGGGCACGCCGATTGACGGCCGAAATCCCGCTTAAAGTAAACGCCTCCGACAAGCTTAAAGTTTCATAAATTATGGCATTAAATCGCTTCTGTCAACTCATCTCCCAACTCCAAAAATCTCAAGAATCAAGGTTCAGACAGTATCAGATTTCCGCTGAAGATCTCGGCTCCCATTCGGGCACCGAGGTGGTGAGCCCTCGCGCAACTTGCTGGACTTAGAATGTCATCATCCAGAAACGACAATGTCTTTGATCTTCTGCATCTGCAAATGTTCTGCAGTCAAGAAACAAAAATTCTCCGAGTCGGAAATAATCTTAGGTACAGGACCCGAAAGGCCATTCTTCAACATTTGATAAGGCTGGTATCCGAACTGACTGAGGTAATTCTGAACGTCATCGAACGTATATCCAGCAAGTCCCATCATCAGGTCATTCATTTCCAGAATAAGAGGGGGCGAGCAGCGTTTCAAGAGTTCGGGCATCCCCTTGAGTGCGAATAACTCAGCGCCCTCGATATCGATGTTAATTAGATCAACTGTCTTGACTCCTTCAGAATCAAGATAGTCATCAAGTCGGATTGCGTCGATTTCAACCGTTTTCTCATTCTGATTACGACCCAAAATCGTACTCGCGATTCCGCTCATACCGGGCTCAGGATCGGTAATCCTTAACGTCTTAGGTTCATCACTTAGAGCTTTTGTAACTAGAGTGACCTTGTTTTCCAAGCGGTTCATCGCAATGTGTTTTTTCAAACGTTCGATGAGACGTGGGAGCGGCTCAAAGGTATAGACCTTCTTAGCATATCGAGCAAACCAAAGGGTATGCTGACCAATGTTCCCGCCAATATCAAGGACCACATTTGTGTCCTTCATTAGCGCGAGCATGATCTTGTCATATTTTGACTCATAGAGATTGTAGTACATGGTGTACTGCGTCCAGTCATCAATCTCGAGAATCATTCTTCCGCGGTCCTTCGTCGCCACCTCTTCGATGACTGGCTCCGACAAGAACTTGTGGAAGAACATCATCAATGGAAAACGGCCCAACTTAACGGGAGTGTAAGTAAGGTAGCTGCGTAATCCATGTCGAAGCAATCGCTTGATCGAAGAAGCCATCGTGAAGTGTTAGTATCGTTGAAATGGGTCGACAAAATTATCTCAAGACTGAGAGCTTTTTGTAGCTGGCGAGATTCCCTGTTCTGAGAACGATAGTGTACTCGCCTTCAGGGAGTGTTGAAATGTCGATCTGAATATTTTGAAGCGACATGTCGAAGCTCTTCCACAACCTTCCAAGAACATCGTAAATCCTTACCGTGAAGGGTGCTGTTCTCCCGCCAGAATGAAGCCGTATAACGGTTTGGGCAGGGTTTGGTTCAAGAGTAACTTGGTTCAGGACATGGTTCATCAAATCAGCTATCATCCGGTCGCCGCACCTCTGCTGCAGACAGATCTGCACGGAGTCTGTTTCGCCTACAGTCTGACATAGAATTCCGTTATCCTGGTCCAGCGAAAGGTTATCCACTCTCAGATTGGTGCAGGAGGTATTCGTCGAGAAGCTTTCGAACACGAGTTTAGTAATTGGCAGGAGTGGAGAAACAAGAAAGGCTTGAGGTATTCGGACTGTTCCATGACCAAAGCCATCACTGCATATTGAGACCAAGTTGGCAGTTGCGGTCCCAGCGCCCTCGCATCCTATCAGATGCAGCAAGTCGGTATTGTAACTCAAGTTAAGCGAAACACCATTTACTGTGATCGAAGACTTCACGAACATGTAAATCGGAATCCTCACCGTATCTCCCAAAAAAGCTTGTTGAGGAGCTTGCATCAGAATTGGCGCCACTGATTTGCCTCCGGTCGCGACGGAGCACGAGATCGCTACATTCGCTGTCAAATCATGCCCATCGATCGTATAAGGCAGAATGAGAGTTACATTCGACAATCCTGGAGCGATGAAGGCACCAGTGATGTGAAAATGAATGGAATCACCTGGCAGAAGCAACGTGTCGCGCTGTAAGGAACAGACGAAGCTGCTGGAGTCTGCTCCTCGGATGAGCACGGAATGTAGTATTAAATTACGGCAACCTAAATTGCGGAACACTACCACTGTGTCCAATGCGTGACATTGGGACGTTGCGAGAGTAAGATTGAGAGGACCATTCAGTCCAGTTGGCACAATCGGTTTGTTGGCATTCACCCGAACGTACCTGCGCAGTGTATCCCCGACACGATCAACAAATGTGAATTGAATAGCCGATGTTATCGAGGTGTCCGAAAAAAATGGAATGATCGAGATAGGAAAAGGGCTACTTGCTCCCTGGCGAATGCTGCTTGGAAGCAATGATGAGTTGTAATGAACACCAATGCCATTGTCAAGAGTAGCAATGCCTACTAAGACGATCGAGTCGCAGCCGCCGTTGAAAATTGTAATGCCAGTGTCAACCTCTCGGCAAGCAGTGGAATCTGGCAATAACACTCGCTGAACGTTGAGTTGAATCTCAGGAGGGATATCAGCTACACCGAGATCGAGTTTTTCTGAACTGGCAAGCACGGAGTGCTCACTAAGATCTCCACCAAAAACATAAAGATCGCGATGCGTCACGCAGTGACCTTCATCTGGAGCTTGTAGTAATAGTATAGAAGCGAATGCCGATCTTGGCGATAGCATCGCGGGACCTATCGACTCAAGATTGTTCTTAAGATTGACAACCGAGCAACCATCTATTCGCGATGCACTCGGAATTGAATTTGTCGACCCGCCGAATTGCAAAACGGTGTCGTTACCGACCAAATAGGCAGCGCCTCCCCAGTGCTCTTGATCGAGATTGCCGATGGTTGACCATGTATTCGAGACAGGATTAAAATTTTCTACAAGCGTCGTAAAAACTGTCGAACCGATCCTGCCTCCTGGTGCGATGACTCTTTCGTCCGGTAGCTGTACGGATGGTGCGTCATGCGGAGAGACAGATGAGGCGCCGTTCCTCCATGTTGTGTCGTAGAATGAAAGTATTTGTGTTGTGTTGACCCACGTGCCACTAAATCCTCCATAGGACCCACCAACAACGAACAGTCCGTTTAATATAACAGAATAATACACTTGCTCCCCAAATTGAGGAATCAGCATCGGAGGTAATCGTTTCATCAGCTCTGTTGCCGGGTCGAACAGATCACAGGAGGTCAGGTACGCCGGCTGATTCGCATCTAGTCCACCAACGAGTATGACATTGCCATCTGGTAGCAATGCACTGGAATGATTCTCTCGTGCATCCTGCATACTCGTGGTAAATCTCCAAGAGCCTGCGACCGGATCATAAATCTCGCACGTCGAAGTCGTTGCTACGTTCAAATCGGTAAGACCACCAGTCGCGAAAATCCTTCCATCACGCAATTTCACCACCTGACTTCGATATCTGGCTTGAAGTAAATTTCCAGTTGGCTTCCACGAGTTCTTCACTGGGTCGTAGATCTCACAACTTGATAGAGCACTATCAGCATTACGTCCACCGACGATGAGGACCCTGCCATCGTTCAGCTTCAGAGCGCGATGTTCAGCTCGGGCTTGAAGCATCGGCGCAATCGCCTGCCATTGCTGTGCGAAGGAGGCTTTTGAGAGAAAAATCAGGAGGAATCCAGCGAGAAATAATCTCATGTGACCAATTTGAACGGTTATCATTAGTTGAACCCAGACAAAACAACTCGGAAGCTGGCGAATCGTTACACCGCGGCTTCGAGTGATAGGGGGTAAAAATAATGCCCTCGCATTGAACCTGAGATGGATATCCTTGCGATCGCTTTGTGTCGCACCGTGCTGCGGTCGGCTCTGGGGACGACTCTGTCGTGGATAACATGCCACGAATGAAGAAGTGAACTTCTCGTACCTCTCTCTGAGGGGAAAAATACGGAATGAAAATGATCCTAGGCGATGACTTTCCTAACGACAAATTAAGCCCGTTTCGCCAGCTTCTAGCTTTCCTGACAAAAAATGGCCAAATGTTCTGTGAGAATTTGGATTTTGTGGTATGGTTGTGTATATTAGTTTGTCGAGAGAAGGGTGTGGTTGGGGGAATTTTGCCCATTTGGCCCAAGATCATCGCTCGAGACAGCCTTGTTTGCCCGTTCTTTTGTCTTCTTGCTCGAAGACTTGGAGCGCTCATCCATAGTGACATGTATTGCCCAACCCAATGATGGGTTATTGTAGAGAAACAATTTAGTCTTAATACGTCTTTTGTAGCACTTGGAGCGGTGTGCGTCGGTCGGCACGAGTCGATTCGATTCCCTCAGCCACCATCTGATGCTCGTCTGTTAATTATGTGCTTCTTAACAAACTTTGATACTCGGTCTCAGATGAGAACGAACAGCGTTTCTCCGTCCCCACGCGTCTCACGGCTAGCTCAGCAATTGAGTGTCTCAACCTTTTCTGCAGCGCTACTTTGCTTCATGCTTATTAGCGTTCGATCGGCTGATGCCCAATGGAGAATCGCAACGCCACGCGATTCGCTCACGATTCATGCGAACAACCCCAGTGTTGTTACGAGCAACATGGTTCTGACCAGCAGCATCGGCGTAAGCTTGGAATTGAAAGGCACCTTTGGCTTATGGGCCGGGCAGGATAGCACCGGTTTCGATGCGCGGTATACTTATAATGTCCCAGGTTGGCTGGCTCCGTACCCTCTGATCGATCCGCCGGCATTCAACGGGACGAATTATCAAATCTATGTCGCGATCGATACGAATCGACTTGGCGAGAGCGTCATTCGAGTCAATGAGCCTTACCAGGTCTCGCACAAATACACGGCTCGATACGCCAGTACTGGCGTCCCATTCAAATTTAGGATTAAGGACCGGCTGAACGAACGTCCCGACGGCTATTATTATGGCAGCGGCACAGGCGCGATTCGTGTCAATCTTGCCAGATTTACTGCTGGCATCGCGTTGCAGTCGGAGCGGGTAGAATTCGGTACTGTGTTGATCGGCTTTGCCGCAACGATTCCGGATTCGATCGAAAGTTATGGCGTCGATCCGTTGCAGGTCGATAGCGTGCAGATCATCGGCTCGAGTGATTTCAGTTTTCTTTCAGAGCGAGGTGATCACTTCACGCTTTCCTCCGAAGTGACAAATGAATTCATGATCCGATTCGCCCCGAGCTCGAAGTCTGACGTGGATGCCGATCTTCACATTTATTCGCACAACGCCGACGGACCGAATCGTCACCGCATCGTCCATCTTCATGGCGTTGGGGGAGCACCGGCGATAGCCATTGGGCCGCACAGGATTGATTACGGCAAGGTCCGCGTCAATTCGTTCGTGACGAGTTATACAAATGTTTACAATGGCGGTAACGCCAATCTGTATCTGTACGGCAATCCGATCAATCCGATCGGGTCCCCGTTTACGACCCAGCCGGTAATCTCGCAGAAGGATCAGGTCACGGTATCACCTGCAAGCAACTGGCAGATGCGCGTGCATTTTGCTCCAATGCTTAGGCAGCAATATGCTGCGACGATGCTCGTGCAAGCGCAAAATGTGCCGCTCGATAGCGTGCAGTTCACTGGCGAGGGAGTTCAACCGATCCCGGTACTGAGCTCGACATCGCTCAGTTATGGAAATGTTCGACGAGGCGATCGTGTCACGAAGACCGTTACTCTTACGAACAAAGGCAACATGACGGCGACGGTAGTCAGTGCTGGACTCCACGGTCCAAACGCTTCCGCATACCAATACTCGCCGAATCTGACCAGCTTCCTGCTCGATGTTGATTCATCGATCAATTTTAACATCAGCTTTGCGCCTGGTACCGGACCTGAAGGTCAGCGGCAGGCATGGCTCGAGTTTGATTACGACGACAAGAGTGCGCAGTATGTCAATCTCGACGGCTACGAAATTGAACCGAAGGTATTTTTAGGTCGCGATCTGATCGACTTTGGGAAAGTGGAAGTCAGCGCAACGAAGACGGATACTGTTTCGATACGCAATAATGGTAATGTAGTGCTGCCGATCGTCACGCGTCCATATATCATTCCCCTAAGCGCTCCGTTCCAGGTACCTTATGCGCCGTTAACGCTGAGTTCGTTTCAGAAGGATTCGATCGAGGTATCGTTCACACCGCGCGTCCATGGCCCGGTGGCCGCCTGGCTTCATACGATCGTCAATGGTCAGATGGATTCGGTCTATCTTGTTGGCTTCGGCGCAATGGCGTATCCGAGGTTGAGCCTCGATACGCTGGATTTTGGCATTCATCCTGCTGGAATTCCTTCGACGCTCTTTACCGTACTTTCGGACACCGGCGATTTCGAATTGCGTGTTGCACATCTGGAGATCACTGGTCCTGACCAAAAGGATTTTACAATTACAGCAGCGACGCCTCGCTCGGCATTTAGAATACCGGCGGGCCGCGATACAAGTCTGGCCGTAACGTTTGTAACGAATGCAAAGACCGGAATGCTGCATCAGGCGCTGCTTTCGATCACGTATACAGACAGCTCGAGGGGGAGGGTAGTGCTGCTCGGGCGCGAGCAATCGCAGTACATCCAGTTTGCTCAGAAGTCGATCGACTTCGGCAACGTACGCGTCAAAACAAGAGCCTTGCGCCAGGCCATCTTCTCCAATGGGTCAAATGCGATTTTGCATGTAGGCAACATTAGTATTTCGCAGACTGGGACGGCGTTTACCGTTGGCGACACCGTCTCGACCGTTCGGGCGCAGGACACATCGAATGTAGCAATCTATTTTCAGCCGCCGGTTCGCGGTTCATTTACAGGGTATTTGCACGCGCGTGATGGCGATATCAAACCAGACTCCGTGCTCTTGCTCGGTGTTGGTGCTGCACCTGTTCCTACCTTCTCTACAAGAGTAGTCGACTGCGGCCTTGTTGTGATGCCCGGGACCTCGTCAAAGACGCTGACCCTGACAAACGCCGGTGACTGGTATTTGAAAACATCGTTTGCGATTGTCAATGATGCCAATAACGAGTTTTCGATTGCGACAGGCTCTGGTTCGACCTCAACTGACAGCATCTGGATCGGTGCGAAGTCTGACTATACGATCACCTTCTCGCCAAATGTGCCGCGACTTCTTCATTCGGCGGATCTCGTCTTCACGTATGACGACGGCCTGACCGATACGATCCGTCTCATCGGAAGAGATGAATATCGTAAACTTGTCCTGGATTCAACGTATATCAATTTCGGTAAGGTACGCGTGTTCAAATCTGCAATGCAGACGGTCAGCCTGGTCAATACGTCCAGCACCCCGCTCACAGTGAAGTCGATTTCGCTTCAGCCACAGACGCCACCGTTCTCGCTCGATGCTACTGGTACAATCGTCGTTCCGACACGGACCACACAACCGATCCATATTACCTTCAGTCCCATGCAGCGCGGCGTGTTCCAATCCAAGCTTGAAGCAGTTGGTGGTGACATGAAGAATGATACGGTCGTGATCAATGGTATCGGTGTAGCGCCGATTGCACAACTTGCGCAGGCAACGCTGGATTTTGGAAGTCAATTTGTCGGCGGCAGCAGTTCGCAGAATACGATGCTGGTCAATGCCGGCGATTGGGATCTGGTCGTGACCGGTGTCTCGATCGCTGGACCGAACATGACAGATTTCGATTTCAGCTCCATTCCGACAAGCTTCACATTGCATCCGGGAGATTCAATTCCGCTCGCATCAACGTTCCTCGCGAGTTCGCCGCTGCAGTTGACGCCACGCACTGCGACTCTGACATTCACGCTTGACGACAATTCAACCTTCCCGCTTGGGCTTACCGAACTTGACAAAGCCCCGAATGCCACGCAGATTGCATTCGGAAACTACCTTGCTCGTCCTGGTGACATGGTCTATGAAGAACTTCGTCTCCGGACACCGATTGCTGTGAGTGCAAATGTGCACGAACTCTCGGGTACGTTTACGTTCGATACGACAATCGCGCAGTTGGTGAAGATCGAAAAAGGCGGCGATGTTTCGAATTCAAATTGGACGCTGACGACTACGAATAGCAGCGCTCAGACAATTGAGTCAGTGCATTACGACCTTCGCGATCCGATCGATCCGTTGACACAAGCAGGGGTGCTGCTGCGTGTGACGTTCATGATCAACAAGGATGCGACGATCGGCGGGAAGACAGAGCTGAAGCACACAAGCTTCCAGTTCTTCAATACGAACCAGGTTGCACCACTTACGGTGAGTGGGATGATCGTCGTTGATTCGTCCTGCGGAAGTACGCATCTTCAAACGGGCGATGTCCAGGGCACGTTCGTGCAGCAGAATTCGCCGAATCCTGTCGGAGGTTCACATCATACGTCCATCACATTTGATGTGGCGCATGATAACACCCAGATTTCGATCCGCGTGGTTGATGTGTCCGGGCGCGAAGTGTTGCGTCCAGTCGATCAACATTCATTTGCACAAGGCCGGTATAGCGTGCTCGTCAGGACAAACGAGTTGCAAAATGGCGTATACTTTTACGAATTCACCGCAGGCGATCAAAAGCCGATGGTGAAAAAGATGATCATCTCAAGGTAAGCCAAGGAGCGCGTCGACTTAGAACTCTCGATGTTCAAGGAGCGCCGGTCGAAGGAGATCGAGATAATCCTTGTGCAAGACTTCATACAATCCGAACTGCTTTAGGTGCTCAGTAGCCATCTGGGCATCAAGCAGTTCGAATTGTTTCTCTCGCAGCCGCTCGACCAGATGTACGAGTGCGACCTGTGAAGCGTAGGCAACGTTCGAGAACATCGACTCCCCAAGGAACGCACTTCCGAGATGCAAACCGTAGAGTCCTCCAACGAGTAGCCCTTTCTTCCAGACCTCAACGGAATGCGCAATGCCGCGCTCATGCAACTCCAGATAAAACGGGATCAACTCCTCGCTCAACCAGATCTCTTCCTCTGGCAAGGTGACGTGACGCGCACAAGCATTGATCACATCCGCGAAGCTCGTGTCAAAGGTTACTCGAAATTGTTCTTTTCGCTCTGCCTGACGAACCGACCTGCGTACTTTGAATCGGTCATCAAGTGGGACGATTCCTCGAACCGGGAAGGCACAAAACTTAATGTGTCCGTTCCGGCCGGAAGCCATCGGAAAAAATCCCTGACGATAGGCATACAGGATTTGATCTGCGGTGAGCTTCATTGAAGTTGTGCGTTGAGAACGCCCGATCATTTCACCAGGATCAGAAACTCGATTCGCCGATTCGCGCGTCTTCCTTCTTCAGTTGCATTCGAAGCAAGCGGACGCGAAGCAGCATAGCCAACGGTCTCCAGACGCTCAGGCTGGATTCCTGAAGTGATCAGATAATGCTTTACCGCTTCGGCTCGCTCCTGGGAGAGTCGCATGTTGAGCTCCTCAGAACCGGTTGAATCGGCATGTCCCTCGATCCGGACACGCATAGTAGGGCGCACGTGCATCAGCCGGACGACGCGTTCAAGTTCAGGGACAAACTCAGAAGCAAGCGAGGCCTGGTTTGCACCAAAGAGAAGATCTTCGAACACAAACCGACGGCCAGGTTCAAGGGCAATCAACTTGCGTGAGGCGAGAGGGGAGCGGTCTTCCGAACGAAGAATATCGATGCGGACTGAGTCCGGCGCAAGTGTTGACTGCGATAAATACTTCAGTGAGTAGAGACTCGTGATGTCCTGGACGAGATCTCCAAGCACGTTGTCGAAGCTCCTTCCAAGGTCGAAACTTGCACCTTCGGTGAGTGTCGCAAGATCATGATATTCCGGAAATTCGGGTGGGGTGACGGTAAGCAGACGGACTTCACGCTCGTAGAGAAAATCTCCCATGGAGTGCATTGTGAAGTCGGTAGTACCATCTCCATGCTCGCCCGCAAGATGGCACTGCGCATCGGTGATGAGCACGGCCATGCGTATAGCGATGCGTCGAAGTGGCATGGAAGCCACAGCGTGAAGGCCTTCGAGTGCATTCTCCTTCACATCACCGCCGCCGCTGGCTTCAACTGCGGCAACCCATTTTTCGAATGTCACGGCGTCGTCTGTGAGTTCTGGGCTCACCCATTCGACCGCATCTCCGAAGCGCACCATGCCTAGTCGAAAATCGGAACCATGCCTGCGTAATTGATCCGCAAACGAAATGACACTCTGCTTGACGGTCGCGATCATGTCGCGCATGCTCGCGGTTTGATCGATGACAAAAACGATGTCAATCGGTACCCGGTTTTGGGCGCTGATAAGATCGAGCGAGATGATTGGGCGTTTCTGACCATTCTCGACCAGAAGAACATCGTCTTTTTTCAGCGTCCGAATAAACTGGTTGCGATTGTTGACCGCGGAAAAGATGACGCTCATTTCCGGGAAGTGGGTGATATCGACATCTTTGATATCGAACAGCGCATCACCTTTGACTGACTGCAGTCCGTAACGCGCAGGCCGCTTTGATGCATCGCGCAGCTTGGCCGTCTCCTTCTGCTGCGCAAAAAGTTGACTGGAACAAACAAGGCAAACAACGACCGAAAGTGCGAGTGCGCGTTTGAGCATGAATTGCAATAATGTAACAGTAAGGCTAATGGAATGCTACTCTAGTTTGTGCCCGCTGTGGCCCTCAGACAAAAAAAATCCCCCGAATAAGTCGGGGGATGAAATTCGCCAGATCGGCTTGCATTAGAAATTGAAGATGATCTTCGGCGAGACCATTACATAATCTTTCCATTCCCACTTTTCCGGGTCGCGGCCAACTACAGCAGCGTACTTGACTTCAAGCTGAAGCCATGGGAAGAGCTTCACAAAGCCGTCGGCAAGCAGCGTATTGCAATACTGCAGGCTCATGCCATATTCGTCACCAGCATCGCCAGTGTGTACGTAACCGACTTTGATAAGCGGATCGAAGAAGCTGAATGTCGCGGCATTTACGACATCCTGGCTTGCAGGGTCAGTCTTTTGTCCGATCGTAACTGCGTTGATCCTGTGGGTGCCGGCGCCGACTGAAATATACGCGCCACGAAGGAATGTCGTTAGTTTATACGTCACCCAGGCATGAGCAGAGAGTTGCAGGTAGAACAAGCTGTCCTTCAGCGTGCCAGGGAATTGATTCGAAATATAGCTTGTGCGGAACTGCGGCTGTAGCGTTGCGCGGCTCGAAAACGTCGAGATGGTTGGGTTGAAGCCGGTAAGAAAATCCGCACCGAAGTGAAGTTTGCCCGACTGCTCGCTCAGAAGCCCAAGGTCCTGATCGATGGCGGTTGCGAAGGTCATCACACCTTCAAGCTTGCGCTCCTTGATCTTCATGCCACCGGTGATCGTAAATGGAGCCACACCTGATTCGCCCAGTGGCCATTCAAGACCGATCTTGAAATCCGTCGTGCCACGACGAAGGATGCCGAACGTGCCGAGGGTGCCGGGCAGCCAGAATGGATAGCCAACATAGTCGTTACCGACGCGAAGACCAAAACCAAAACCTGACTTAAAGATGATTTGTCCGCCGAAGAGCGAAGCGTCCAGATAGACGAACTGGATCTTCTGCTGCGCAGGCTCAGTCGAGATGAGCGTGTATTCGTAACCCTGACGGCCTTGAATCTTCGTGTAAAGATCCTGACCCAGGATGCGCCGAATATTGGGTTCTCCATAGACACCGATCGATTCAATCACCAGACGGAGCAACTGCATGTTGTCTGGGTCAGGAGAATCCGCGGTCGGCGGCTTTTGAGTTACCGTAAGCTCAGCGACCGAGTTCGGGGAAATGGATTTTCCCGCCTTGCGAAGCGCCGAAATAACTCGGCTGCGAATGTTACGGTCGGTGATGATCCACTGGATGAGCTCGTTCTGCCGGGCTGTATCGATCGATTCGACCGCCTGCAGAATTCGCGTAAGCGACTCGTTCTCGGCACGTGCCATCCGAAGCGAATCGGCCCAGTTGCTCTGTGGCGAGATGCCTTGCTGGCCCTGGTTGGGCTGCGCCTGGGCTTCCGCGGTTTGCACCGTGAGCGCTAGCAGACCGGCCACAACTAAGCCGGGCAGATTCCAGAGAAGAGATTTGTTCAATACTGACATTGTCGTCGGTCGTTAAAAGTTCAACGTGTAAAGACGCGCTCTTCTTTAGAAATAAATGCGCGGTGTAATTTGGAAGAAGTACGAAGGCTCGTATGGCTTCGCATCGCGGACGAGTGGCGCCGTGTAGCTTGTCTCGATTCGGAGATGATCTTCAATCAGTTCGATCCATCCGCCGAAGGTAAACAAGTGATCGTAGTACAGATTAAGCCCGAACTTGCTCGAGCGGTGATTGACGTATTCCAGACCCACATGTGGTGTTACAGGAGTAGAGACTCGGTCCAGATCCTGCACTTTGTCGACCAGGCTCGCATCGATCGGATGGCCGCCATTGGCGCGGAAATCTGCATCGCTCGAATCGGGAATCCACGAACGATAGACGGTGTGAATGCCGACGCCGGCTGAAAACTGGATGAAGTTCGCGGGGTCGAGCTGAACGATGATCGGAATGTAAAGCTGGCCAACCAATGCAGTACGGAAAAATGTGCGGCCTGGCTTTACGATATAATCATGAATGCCATCTGCGGCTTTGGGATTGACTGTCGGGTAACCACCATTGTAGATAATGCTGGAATTGTACCCACCAGCCGGCAGGATGGAGAAATTCAGTGCAAGTGGCATGTTGAATGCGCTGAAAAAGTCGATGCCCGCAAAGTAAGCGTCGATCGATCCACCAAAAAAGCCAGATAGCTTTCGAGCCTGGAAGATCGCCGCTCCATCGCGACCAAGATTTGCAGGGAAGTCGAATCCGAGCTTAAAGTTACTCTCGGTGCCGATCTGGTTTTTCAAGACGAGCCAAAGCCTGCCTTCGCCAGAGCTCCAGAATGGAAGTCCGACCTCGGGGTTGCCAAGCTGGAGCTCGACCGCCGTATTGCGCGAGACATTGACCAGCAAATGATTCATCGATAGGTCGATCGTCTTCCCATACTTGAATGCGCGAGCGGCCAATTGTTCGTCAGGAAGTGCGGCTGAGGATTCAGGATCTCTGGGAATGACATCCGGATTCGCTCCTGCGATCAGGGCAGCCGTTGTATCCGCTGTTCCAAACGATTCATCACTCGTTGGCAGCCCAAGCGCTCGATTTTGTTCATCAATAATCTGGCGCTTCGCGTAGAAGCCTTCGAACATCTGATGGTAGATGTAACGCTGTGCAGAAGATTTGATCAATTGAACTCCACTGGGCAGAATATCTCCAGGCAATTCAACGATCTCACCCTGGATTGCATTGATCTGCTCGAGCAGCGCTGGCTGGCGATGCATCAAGCGCACAACATCTTTGCCCTTGAACGCAATCGGGATCTTCTCATTTGTATTCTTTCTCTTTGCCCCTCCAAAGAATGGATCGACGTCAGAGCCTCCAGCCGTGTCGGTCTTGACGCGCTTACCCATGAACAAGACATGGAACGGCTCAAAATTCTCACCGCTGCCAGGAGCTGCGAAGAGGTAGACGTCCTGAATATCGAAATCCTTCAATTGTTTCTGGCCGTACTGATCCACGTAGACTCGCTTGATGAGATCGAACAGATCAGGATCAACGATATGCCAAGCGGTGACATTAGTGAACTGATATGAGGCACCCTTATCATCCATCGCGTTCAACGTCCTGTACATCTTATCATTACGCAGTTGAAGCGCTTTCAAAGAGTCCACAAGTGGTTGCGCGAATGCGGAAACACTGATAAATGTAATGGATGCCGCCAGGATGCTTCCCAGCGTGATTCGTTTGGCCATCGTACTGAGAGAAATCGATATTGTCATATGGTTTACCATCTTGGCTGCAATTTGCCCAGAGTTCATTTTTGTAGGGATCGGAATATCCTCATTCGGCTACAGAGCTGCCTTTATTTAATGTATACCACCACTCCCAACTGCCGGTACTCCCGGACGACCGCTGGCCTTTTGTTTCGGTGTTATAGTGAGCTGTGCACTAAAGCTCTGATGGGTGATGGGGTCGGATACCGTGTAGTTCACAACTTGTCCGGCCTTGCTGCGAATATTCATCGCTTTGCTTGTCATCTTGGCCTCGAAGTTGAAGTTATTTCCGACCTTATCAGTAATTTGTTTTTTGGCGCTGTTCTCGAAATAACCACCGGATTCGATGTCAACGTGATCGGCTCCGACTTCTCTGTAGGCACCTGCAATACCGAGGGCAACTCTGATATCCAATGGATCCCCGACTTGAAGATCATCAGATTGGGCAACTTTCAATGGCGGTGGCTGAACTGTAAGTGTGGTATCCTGCAACTGAATATAATCCTTCATGAAGGCCGACTTGTAATAAGTACGAACCTCAAGCTTCTTACCCTCGTCTTGCGTGAAGACTGGGGTATATTCAATGGTGGGCTCGTTGCTCGAAGCTACTTTGGCGTTAGCAAGATAAAGCTCCATTCTGTAGCTGCCATCCAGCTTAGCCTTTTTACCATTTGCCTTGAATACGATTCCGCTATAGGGGAGACCTGCATGCGTCTTCGAATTCTCAGGATAGAACCGCGATGGGATAGCAGGCTCCAATTTATCAACCTTATACGAGAAGCTTCCCTGTGCAATGTCCTTCGCACCGCCGCCTCGTTTAGCATTGGCTGAGAACTTTACGGTGCCAGTTGTTCCGACATCGATCGCACTGGGTTTCCATGTCCATACCCAGTTGGTATCGACCTTAACGATTTGTCCCTTACCCTCAGTCTGGATAATTTCAACCTTACTTGCTTCTGCACCCTGAATCTTCAAAGGATTTGGCAGCTCCAGCGTTGGGAACGCTGCAAAATCATTCTCTTCGGGGAATACCGAAAGCTGATCGTAGACTGGGTTCTTCGGAGGCTGCACGTTCACAGTGAATTCGTTCGAACCTACGTTCGTCGCGAAATTCATGTAATTGCCGCTCAAGAGAGAATCGATGTAACCTCTCAGCGGTACATTTTCGACGATACCGTCTTTCACTTCTCTCAATTCGCCAACAGTCAAGTGGATAGCGCCGATCTTGACTGTGTCATTGACACCCGCTTCCGGCGTTACGCCAACGACCTGATTCGTACGGGCATCGAAATGAAGCTTGTATTCACCTGCTCCAAACGTCGGCTTGAAATTATATCGGAACGTATAATCCTGGCCTGAATGTGTTCGTGGATAGAGCACGGAATCGGAGGCGATATTGGAGACAGACATCTCCTGATTGTTGCGGAGGATGTGGAGATCGAGCTCCTTGACCGAATCGCGGAAAGGATCTGCAACGCGGACGCGCACGGAGAACTGGCGTTCCAGCTCCTTTGGGTCTCCAAGGATCATGCTCTGATCCGAGGTCGAGCTAACGGAAGTGGCACTTCCGCGAAGCGAATTGATGATCGTCTCGGCGATCAATTGAATTCGCTTGCTCTTTTGTTCAAGCGCTAATTTTTCCTTTTTAAGTTCGTCTTCTGCGTCATCGCGTTCGACGATAATGATCAGCAGTTCGAGTAGAACTGCAAGGTAAAGAATGAAATATACTTTTCCCGCTCCGCCTTTAGACATGGTGCGATCCTAACTGCAATATGAAGAATGCGACATTCAAAAAAACTCTTTGTGAGCTAGTGGTGCTACCTGTGGCTCGGCAAACTACGCTGTTCTCGCTCGTTACCTTCTGGCTACCGTCTCCCCGGGTGACTCCCGGCTCCATCAACACAAAGTTCGATAGTCCTCAAAACTCTATTCTGCTCTTCGTTCGACAAACCGCTCGACCATCTTTGCGATCACATCGGTCTCGATGTTGACCTCATCGCCGGGACGAAGGTCTTTGAAATTGGTGACAGCGTGGGTGTGCGGTATGACCGCCACCTTGATCGTTCTTGACTCGATATTTGCGACTGTCAGGCTGACACCGTTGATAGCGATCGATCCAACCGGCACGATATACCGAATGAAAGCCTCAGGGATCTCGAAGTAATATTCCCAACTTCCGTCGAGCGAGTTTATTGCGCTAACTCGAGCGACGCCGTCGACATGACCTTGTACAAGATGACCGCCTAAACGTGTCTCTAAGGTAGCGGCCCGCTCCAAGTTAAGTGCTGCACCAATTTTCAATGATCCGAGTGTCGTTTTTTGGAGAGTCTCCCCGACTGCAATGACTTCAAAAACGGACGGCTCTACGCGTACGACTGTCTGACAGCAACCGTTAACCGAAATAGAATCATCGATTTTCAGGTCTGAGAGCACCTTTTGTGCCTCAATTTGTAGACGCACAGAAGTTCCCTCTGTCTTTCGGTCAACGAGTGTGCCGAGTTCTTCAATTAGTCCTGTGAACACATTGCCCTTTGTTATATACCCTCAAAGCTGGGGGTTCTTTAATGAACAGTCGAACTGGTGTTCGATCGACCCACTCCGCACAAATATGCTGTTCCGTTAGACTCGGGGCACCAATTTCGTCATTCAGACTATCTGAGGCGAACAGAGACGCCGCTCAAATCCAAATCTCGATGGCATCCACTTAAGCGATTCTGGTATTGTTAAGCGATTCTGGTATTGCAAATCCTTCAGGTGGGTCGGAGGAACATTAGGATTGAAGCTTTGTGGGGAAGAGTGGAGCATTTAAGTTAACAAAAATGAATCCAGGGAAACCAGTATTAAGAAAACTTGATTGCACTAGGCTCAGAATCGTAGTAGCTTCCAAGTTCCTATCATCTGGTTGAGTTAGTACTTTCAGAATACCGCCTGAGTGTCGGGCAATTGCTTCGTTGATCTTCTACAGGCACCTTAGTCATCTCACTGAGGCGAAGGTTAATTGTTCGTCGGAGAAAGCCGCCTGTTGTCGGCTCCGTTCATTCTCCTCTACGCAGCACTCTCACAAAAAGAGCGTTGTGCGCTTCACACTGTTGAACCAAAATGTTCGTCGTGCGTTGCAATATGTGGATGAGCTCTCACTCTGTTGAAAGAGATGTGCTGATTTAGCCACTTCGATCGGTACCTTCACACTTCTACTGGTACTTCGCGGCTCCATGTTGTGTAGAGTCTGCGAGGGGCTTTTGAGTCGTTCGCATGTTGCAAATCTAATTGACTGTTTTCGTTAGCTCCGTATGAAACTTCTTCGAATGTTCCGTGCGCTCGTTGCTACAGCTATGCTCCTTACACTCGGCGCTCTAGCCGGGACTGAGCAGGCTTCGGCTTGGGTCGGATTGCCTCAGATGCAAGCTGGTCCTCAGTTCATGTTCCCATCGAGCATGGCTTACACTTTTCACACACCACCGCCCCCTCCGGTTGATACAACGAAAAAAGGTGCATACAGAAACCTGATCGTTAAGAATCTCGGGAAGGCCGTCAATACCGATAAATACGATTTTGCGCCTACCATCACCGCAGATGGACGCACAATGTATTTCGTCTCGCGTCGTACGGATGGCGGGGCACTCGGTGACGATGATTTCTGGGTGACCCATAGTGAAGAAGGCAACGATACCGTTTGGGGTCCGCCAACCAATGTCAGGCAGATCAACAGCCCCAGTGGTGACGGAGCCGCTTCGATCGCTGCCGATGGTCAGACCATCTATTTTGCCAGCAATCGT
>Ga0207148_1002_pt1 | contig 83516 bp, 81 predicted proteins | sample Alteio_BWMinHeat_34_FD_153558 | JGI IMG/M metagenome (GOLD analysis project Ga0207148, IMG submission 153558) | Enriched cells from forest soil in Barre Woods Harvard Forest LTER site, Petersham, Massachusetts, United States -... | ecosystem: Environmental > Terrestrial > Soil > Temperate forest >... | reverse complement strand
CTTAAAAGTACTGCTATCATCAGTGTCACCACCCAATTAAGAGTTGTCATCCTCGGCTTAGGCCCTCTTACCCCCGACATCATCGGGGACTTAGAGAGCCTTGACCGGGGATCCAGGAAGCCAAAATATGAAAGAATTTTTCTGCGGCTCCTGGGCCCCCGACTCGCCGCGGCGTAGCCTTTGGCGTAGCCCGGGTCAACAAGTCCTAACATCCCCGACGATGTCGGAGATGAAGGACTTGTAAGTCGGGGATGACACATTGAAACGGATGACACATTGGTATCACAAAACTTGTGGCGAAACGTCAAAAATGATATAGTCATGGTCGATATACTTTCACAAGGATCTGAAGATGTTTCACGGGGTTTATACAGCCATTGTTACACCATGGCAGGGCGGGACGCTAGACGTAAAAAAGCTGGAAGAACTCGTCGCTCACCAGATTGAGGCGGGCGTACAGGGCGTCGTTGTCTGCGGGACGACAGGGGAATCTTTGAGTCTTTCACCTACCGATCAAACCCATCTTGTGCAGATCGCTGCGGACGTGTGTAAAGGCAAAATCCGCGTCATGGCTGCCACCGGATCTATTTCAACGGAAGAGACCATCCTCCAAACCAATGCGGCCCAAAAAGCGGGCGCGGACAGTGCCCTTTTGATTTCCCCTTGGTATACGCGACCTACCCAAGACAACCTCTATCACCATTTTAAAGCCGTCCATGATCAGACGGATCTCCCCCTCATGCTTTACAATAATCCTGCACGTACAGGCGGGGATATCAATGTGGACACAGTGATCCGGCTTGCCCAGCTGCCTCGGATCCAAGGCCTGAAGGACGGTGCGCCGTGCCTGGGACGTATCGCAAAACTTCGGACCGCTCTTGGGCCGGACTTCCCGTTGATGGAGTGTCTTGATGATCGTCTTGCCGCTTATTTGGCGATGGAAGGCACGGGGGTTGTGTGTGTGGCCTCAAATGTCGTTCCTGACCTGTATGTTCAGCTCATGAACGCATGGAACGAGAATGACCTGGCCACCTTTAAATCCATTTGGCATCGCCTTACACCTTTGTTGTCTGCTTTAGGACTGGAGCCCAACCCTGGCCCCATTAAATACGCGGTGCACCTGGTCCATGGGATCAAGGATGAGTATGCCCTCTCTTATGTTTCTCTCACGCCTGCCACAAAGCAAGCCATCCAAAAGGCCCTGCAAGATTTGGGTGTGTGGGCGCCATGACAGGGGAAAAAAAAGTCGTGGCTCTCAACAAACGGGCACGCTTTGATTACTTTATTGAGAACACGGTTGAAGCGGGTATCATCCTTCAGGGGAGTGAGGTGAAGTCCTTACGCCGTGGCCAGGGGAGCATCATGGAGGCGTATGCGTCTGATGAAAAGAGTGATGAGCTCTTTCTCGTCAATGCCTTTATCCCTGAGTACACGGAGGCAGGTCGCTTCAATCACAACCCTCGAAGACCGCGCAAGCTTTTGCTGCGCCGTCGGGAGATTAACCGCCTTTCAGGGCTTGTGCGCAAGAAGGGGATGACCCTGATCCCCCTCTCCCTTTATTTTAATGAGCGCGGGAAAGCGAAAGTCGAGATCGGCGTTGCTGTCGGTAAAAAGAACCATGACAAACGTCAAACCGAAAAGGATCGAGACTGGCAACGGGAAAAAGGTCGCCTCATGCGGCGGGATATGTAAGGAGGGCAAACGATGGTGGCTTCTCTTTCCCTTTTGTACGTTACTTTTCCCGACAAGCAAGAAGCGCTTCAGATGGCACGTGTCCTTTTAGAAAAGCGCTTCATCGCCTGTGCGAATATACTGGATTCTGTTACCTCGGTCTATCCCTGGGAGGGACAGCCCTACACACACATAGTAAAATCCTTGACTTTCTCCTCCACATCCCCTATACTTAATTCATGACATTAAGCCCATTTGCTCAGAATCCTTGTTTTTTGTATAAGCGACCTCGCAGCGCGTAAGGCCGTCGTCTCCGTCTGGAGACGCGTAAGCGGCCTCTTGCGTGTGATCTATTTCTCCTTAGCCACACTCAATCAATAGAACCATCTTAACCTATTGCTTGTGGACATTTTCTTATGACTTTATCAAACCGTAATGCCTATACCCTGTGGGGGATAGGCGCCCTTTTTTATCTTTACCAATTCGTCCTCCGTCTTGCGCCCAGCGTGATGATGGAAGATTTGATGCGAGACTTTTCCATTGATGCGACGGGCTTTGCGGCCTTGGGCTCCATTGCCATGCTGAGCTATTCTGCCTGCCAGATCCCCTTGGGTCTCTTTGCGGACCGATACGGAGTGCGCCGTTCGATTCTGATTTTCCTCAGCTTTTGTATTGGTGGGACGCTGATTTTTTCTCTTTCCTCCACGCTGTTGGGAGCTCAAGTGGGGCGTTTCCTCATCGGCGTTGGATCAGCAGCTGCCTTTCTGTGCACCAGCAAAATCCTTAACCATGTTTTTCCCCGAGAGAAATGTGCGACGATGTTGGGTCTCACCATGGTTGTGGGCACCATCGGTGCCTTGAATGGGGGGTTGCCTCTCTGTGCGCTGATTAACCGAGTCGGATGGCGGTCTGCCTTGCTTATCATGTGTGGCATCGGCTTTATCCTTTTGGGAGTCGTGGCATGGTTCTTGAAAGACCCTTCTCAGCAAAAGCAAGCCAATGCCCTTTCCCTCAGCTATTCCCTGAAGCTTGTCTTTCATAAGAAGGCGTGTTGGATTTTTGCAACCACTGCCATCGGTCTTTACATTGCCATCTGTGTCCTAGGGGATCTCTGGGGGGTTGCTTTCATGATGAAGACCCATGGCATTGAACGTGCCCTTGCAGTTGAGCTGGTCTCCACCCTCTATGTGGGACTGTGCGTGGGGTGCTTTGTCATTCCTTGGATGAGTGATCGTATCAAACGTGCAAAGCCTCTGGTTATCATCAGCATTTTGTGTCTGCTGTGTTTATTGAGTGTGCTCTTAGCGCCCATCAGCCTTCCTTTTGGGCTCTATTATCCGCTGTTTTCCCTCATCGGGTTTTTCTCAGGAGCGGAGATGCTTTGTTTTGCAGGAGCCTGCAAAGCTGTCTCCTCTTCTGTTGCCGGTCTCATCACCGGATTTATCAATGGCCTTGTCATGATGGGAGGGGCGCTTGCGCAGCAAAGCGTCGGCGTCCTCCTGGATTGGCTCTGGGCCGGAGAAAGGGGTGCAAACGGAATCAAGATCTATACAATCTCTGATTACCGTCTCGCCCTGAGCCTCATGATACCCATTATCGTGATGGCGCTTTGCGCGTCTTTGTTTATCAAAGACACTCACCCTCAACAAAAAGGAACATGACATGATTATTTCTTACGACGATTTTTCAAAAGTGGACATTCGCTCTGGCACGGTGATGAAGGTGGAACCCTTTGCCCGCGCTCTCAAACCCGCCTACAAAGTATGGGTTGATTTCGGGCCGGAGGTGGGCACCCTCCAAACCTCAGCCCAAGTCACAGTGCACTATACGCCTGAAGCCCTCGTTGGTCGCCAGGTGCTCGGCGCTGTGAATTTAGGCGAGAAAAATATTGCGGGTTTTGCCTCCCAGTTCCTCATGCTCGGCTGTGCCGATGCTCAAGGCGCCGTGTGCTTGGCCACCATCGATCCCAAGGTTGCGAATGGGCAGAAGTTGTTCTGATACCAGGAGTCAGAAAACAGGAGTCAGGAGTCAGGAAAGCTCTCCTGTCTCCTGGTTCCCGCCTCCCGACTCCTGAAATATCCCAAACCTTCTCTCCACTTCCGCAAAAATAAAGTCAGCCATGGTATCGATGTCGTGGAGGGCATCCACGGCCACGCATCGCGTCGGATTGCGCTTGAGAATTTCCGCATATCCCCGTTCCACATTGCGATGGAATTCAATATCGAACCGCTCGTACCGGTCCTCTTTGCCTTCCCGCAGGGCCGTGCGTTCCAGTCCAATCTCCGGATTAAGTTGAAAGATAAACGTGAGATCGGGCAGGAGAGAGCCTACAGTGAAGGCATTGAGCTGCTCCACCAGCTCATAGCCGAGCCCATGACCAAAACCTTGGTAGGCGATGGTTGAGTCTGAAAAGCGGTCACATAAGACCCATCCGTTATTTTCGAGTTGGGGGAGAATGCAGCGAGTGATCAGATCGGCGCGGGAAGCACTCATCAGGAGGGCCTCTGTTTTGGGCGTCCACCGTCCCGGCTCCCCCTGCACTAATAAGGCCCGTATCTCTTCCGCTCCAGGTGTTCCGCCGGGTTCACGGTAGGTCGCAAGGTCAATCCCTGAGAGTCGGAGACGCCGCGCCAGGCGATCGATCTGTGTCGATTTCCCTGAGCCTTCCCCGCCCTCAAAGGTAATAAAGGATCCCTTCATTAAGAGTGTTTTCCCCACAAGAGATAATTCACTGAGTCCTTAATCCGTTGGTGGAACCAGGCGCGATCAACATCTTTCGCAACACACAAAGGAACCTTGAAGACGCCCTTATCAGGAACGGTGGCTTCAATATATCCGACCGCATCTCCCGCTTTGAGAGGAGCTGCAACCGGGGAGTCGTAATGAATTTTGACGACAACTTCCCGTCGCTTACTCCGGGGCATTGTGACAACCAAGGTACGTTGCGCAACCAGCGGCACGGTTTTTTCCGTACCCCCCCAGATATCGGCAACTTCTAAGGGCACGCCTTTTTCGCAGATCTTGTAATTCTTAAAGAAATTAAAGCCCCAATTTAAGAGGGCGGTGGCTTCTTGATCCCGCGCCTGCGCATTGGGAAGCCCATTAACGACCAGCATCAGACGGCGCGTTCCTTGTTTCGCACTGGCGACAATTCCATATCCTCCCGCATCTGTGTGACCTGTCTTCATGCCATCAGCCCCAAGATTTGATTTGCCAAGGAGGGTGTTGCGATTTTGCTGGTTGATGTTGTTGTACTTAAATTCCTTCACCCCATAGTATTTTGCATATTCTTTTGGAAAATCATGGATGGTGCGCTCCCCCATAATGGCCAGGTCCCGGGCTGTTGTCACGTGCCCTTCATCCGGCCATCCGGTCGAGTTCAGGAAGGTCGTGTTTTTGGCTCCCATTTCATGGGCTTTTTTTGTCATCTCTTGGGCGAAGGCGGCTTCTGTCCCGCCCAGTCCTTCTGCCAGCACAATACAGGCATCATTTCCCGATTGAACGACAACGCCGTGCAGCAGGTCCTCAATGCTGACCTGAGCATTGAGAGGCACAAACATTTTTGTTCCCTGCTTCGCCCAGGCTTCTTGACTGACAAAGAGAGTGTCCCCCAATTTTGCATCCCCCTGCTTGAGGCGCTCAAAAACAAGGTAAGCGGTCATGATTTTTGACATGGAAGAAGGGACCATCTGTTTGTCCGCATCCTTTTGAAGCAGAATATCCCCCGTCTCCATGTCTTTTAGATAGACTTGCGGCGCTGCGGTTTCAAAGGACTCCGCGAAAGCAACGTTGCTCAGAATAAGGCTACACAGGAGGAGAAAAAGTTTCATGATGTTTTCCTTTTAATGTTGAATGATGATGCGCGCGGGGGTTGAGAGTTTACTGAGCAGTTGATCCGCGTGAGAAAGGCTGGCGAGCGGCCCAATGCGAACGGCGTAAGGCGCAGACCCACTGTTTTTCACGGTCTTGATCTGGGCGTCCCCCATCCCGTTAAGTTGCTGAGAGAGTGCAAGGGCTTCCGCGTGGGTTTTGTGTTGCCCTACATCCACAAAGATGCCCGTGCTGGCAGGAGATGGGGATTGGATAGGAAGTGATTCTGTGGCTGCAAGAAGTGTCTCGATGGAAGGTTCCGCAGTTGTGGGCGTAGCGATCACAGGCGGCGGCGACGCCGGAACAGGCGCCTGCGCCACCAACCCATTTATTGGAGGACAAATTCCATTAAGGGCCAGGGTTTCAGGCACAAGGGTGCGCACCCGCACCTGTGCCGTTCCTTTTTGTTCAAAGCCCAGCAGCTGGGCAACACGTCGGGAGACATCAATAATACGACCTTCCACAAAAGGCCCACGGTCGTTTACCTTCACGGCGAGCTGTCGGCCATTTTCAAGATTGCAGACCTCTACCATACAGGGAAGAGGCAGGGTTTTATGGGCCGCCGTAATCCCGTGCATATCAAAAGTTTCTCCTGTCGCTGTGCGCTTCCCATGAAATTGGTACCCACGTCCACCCCCATAATAAGAAGCGATCCCGATATCATCATGCTCGTAATGGGGCTGAGGATGATACCAAACCCCTTTGATTTGATAAGGACGACTCGTGGCCTTCACAGGCGCTGGCGTGCAGGTAACAGGCGTATAGCACACGGGCGCTTCGGGACCACTGGAGCAGGCGGCGAGGAAGGCGGCGGCCAGGAGAGCAGTGTAGCGGTGTAGCGGTGTAGCAGTTTTGTTGAGTAGTGTAGATAAGGAAAAAAATTTGTCATCCTTGATTAGAAGGCCTTGCTCTCGGCGAAGCCCGGCTGTGCCGGGGAGAGGCGAGAGCTTTAGGCCCTTCTTAATCGAGGATCTTATTGAAACAGTAAAAGTGTTGAAGCAAGATCCCCGGTCAAGAAGTGCTAAAGCGCTACGATGTAGCGCAAGCACTTCTAGCCAGGGATGACAACAATTCTGGTCAGGTGGTAAGGAGTCACTGCGATACTGTAAACTCATGCCGCCCTCCTCATAAAATCTTCCCGAGAGAGCGCATACCAGATTTCTGGTCTCGTCCCCTCGTAGGCGAGGGAAATGCCCTCCCTAATCTCTGTTTGCGTAAAGCCTAATTTTTCAATAATGCGGCGAGAGGCAGCGTTGTCAACCAAGGCACTAATCTTAAGCATGGGTTTTTCAAGAACCGTAAATGCGAATGTCACTAAGGCCCTAGCCGCTTCCGTCCCATATCCCTGACCCCAAAAGTTGTGACCCAGCCAGTATCCAATCGTATCGCTTTCAAGGCCGATACCGCCGATGAATGCGTGATCCGCCTTTCGGATGATGGCCAGCCTCAGAATGAGAGCTCGCTGCCTTGCTTCTTTGGCTTTCTCTATAAAAGAGTGGGCATCCGCTAAGGTATAGGGATAAGGCATGGTCCTCAAATTTCCGGCAACCCTCATGTCATTTGCAAGGAGCGCCATAGAGGTCGCATCCTCATCCTCCACAGGACGCAAGATCAATCGCTCTGTTTCAAGGGGAAAGGTAGAAAAAGGGAGGAGGCTTTTGTCTTTGCAGGCGCGCCATGCAGTGGTGAGCTCTGGAAGAGACATTTGTCTCACAACCAACCCTTCCGCTTTGAGATGGGCTTCAAAACGCGCATACTGTTTTTGAAATTTCTCCAATCCTGTCCTTGCGGCTATATCCGGGTCGACATGGCAATGACGCGCTAAATTGACCCAAGCAAACAAGAGATCTCCAAGTTCATCTTGAAGGGCGAATTTCCGCAGAGGAGACGGATCTTTGCGCGCTTCGACGAGCACTTCTTCCAGCTCTTCCCGCACTTTTTCAGCTACCTGAAAAGGAGAATCCCAATCAAAACCGGTTTGTGCAGCCATTAAGGACGTTTGGTGCATTTGTGCAAGGGGGGAGGCAAGAGGGGTAAGGGCCGTAGCTTCAAAAGCTTCCCGAATAAGCGCAACACGAGCCACTTGATCTGCAGCAGAATAAGTCGCACTCACCCCACTGTTCCACACAGGGCCAGGCCAGGCCGGGTCCGTATCAGAGCGGGCAATCACATGGATGTGAAGCTGCGGCACCACATTGCCTAAGGAAGCAACATTGAGTTTCGTCGGCGCAAAAAGAGACCGCATTACACGACTGCTCAGGTCAATCTCTTGGGTGAGTTGCTGTTGATCCACAGGGCTGAGATCAATGATTTCTGTCACGTCAGGAAGGCGCGGAATGAGAATAATCCAAGGAAACGCCGCATTGTGACTCAAGCGCACCTGACACAACCCCAAGTCGGTCACAAAGGTAGAATCCGACTGAAGACGAGGGTCAAGGTTCATGCGAATCACGGCTCGGAGTTAAATGGCGTCCCCTACGGGATTCGAACCCGTGTTGCCGCCGTGAAAGGGCGGTGTCCTAGGCCTCTAGACGAAGGGGACTACGCACCCCACAGTGTCTACAAGAAGCGCCAAGGGAAATCAAGGAAAAATTGCAAAAAAAGTCCTCCTTTTGAAAAAAACCTCTCGATTTTTCGATTACTTGTGGTATACATTAAGTAATTGTTTAAATATGAAGTGAAATTGATAGAGGAATAATGATTAAGAAAATGACAAGTTTAAAAACACTTTTAGGAGGTGCAGCCCTTGCGCTCCTTTGTTCATTCCCTGCACAAGCGATGGAGGGCTTACATTCACAGGAAGTTGATGACTCAAGAACCCCTTCCATACCATCCGCAGTTTCCAGTCCGGAGGACCTTGACGCCAAAATCGGCGATAAAGCTGGAACTCCTCACGAGAAATTTCAGGCTGATCATAAGAAAATCGAAGTTAATCTTGAAGCCGAAATCGACGCTGCTAACCAGAAAGCTGCAGCTGCTGAGAAGGAAGCGGATGATGCTTGCAGGAAAGCTCAAGAGGTTTGCGCTCAAATGACATCTGCTTACAACCAAGCTGAAGCTGCACTTAAAGCCGAGATCAGTGAGGAAGCTCTCATTATAACGCGGGAGGCGCTTAAAGCCAAAATCAGCGCTGAGGCTGAAAATCTAGCTGCTTTCACGAAAGCTAAGGTTGCTTGCGAGCAAGCGAAAGCCACACTTGAAGCCGAAATCGACGCTGCTAACCAGAAAGCGCTTACTGCTCACCTGCGCCTTTGGAAGTCCTCACGTGCAAGTCAAGAGAAAAGAGAAGTGCGGAAAGCAGTCCTCGGCCATCAGATAGGTATGAGTGAGCTTTCGATCTGACGCTGATGCCAGATCGTCATTTCCCCGTATGCGGAATGCCTTTTGCTTCCAAAAGGGCCTGCAGTTCGCCATCTTGGTACATTTCTCGCACAATATCGCACCCGCCGATAAACTCCCCTTTGATGTAGAGCTGAGGAATGGTCGGCCAATTGGTAAAGGTCTTAATCCCTTCCCGGAGCTCCTCACTCTTCATAACATCAATAGCTTTGAACGCCACACTGAGGGTTTTGAGAATTTGCACAACAGCCGATGAAAAGCCACACATCGGCATTGTCTCATTCCCCTTCATATAGAGGACAACATCATTGGACGCCAGGTCATTACGGATTTCTTCAAAAATTTGGGACATTTATTCCTCCGAAGGGACTTTTGTTTTGAGGGAGAGGGCATGGAGGCGGGTGCCCATATGCCCATCGAGCGCGTCATAGACCATTTTATGCTGCTCAATGCGTGTCTTGCCGATAAAGGCGCGGGAAGTCACAGTGGCCACGTAGTGGTCATTGTCGCCCGCCAGTTCTTTAATTTGGATAACCGCATCCGGGAAAGCATTCACGAGATACTCTCGCAGTTGTTCTTGGGGCATCGCCATGATTAAGATTTTTCCTCAGAGGACTTTTTGCTAGATTTTGGCTCAAGGATCGGCCGGAAAATCGCTTCAACTTCCTCCAGTGTCAGAGCCCGTTGATAAACCTTGGAAACTGAATTTGCGTTAATCACAAGGGTTGGCGTTGATTTGATGCTGTACTGTTTTTGTCCCTTCAGACGCCCTTGAATAATTTGATTCATCAAGCCTGCATTCTGGACGCACGCCTTAAATTGCTTGGGCGTAAAGCCGTTTTTAAGGACAACCTCTTTAAGGGCCTTGGCAGGATCTTTTGCAAGTAACCATTCATCCTGTTTTGCATAAAAAAGCTTAACAAAATTGAGGTATTCGGCTTCTCCCTTGCACCAAGAAAGCTGATGGGCCAAAAGGGCCACTTTATCTCCGGGAAAATCGCGAATAATGAGGCGGACATGCCCTGGTTTGACATATTTTTTTATAATGACAGGCAAAATTGTTTTGTGAAATTCCGCACAGTGGGTGCAGGTGAGAGAAGAATAATCGATCATCGCAATAGGAGCATTCGGTTTCCCCATGCAAATGATGGGCAAGCACGCATCTGCCTGCACGTTTTGAACCGTCAGGATTAAAAAAAAGAATAGAGGTGTTAAAAAGCGCATGGTGCTGACTCTCCTTGTGACTGCAAAATCATAGCGAAAACCCAATGCGCTGGCAACTGGAGAAAAATTTTTGTGTTGGGCTTTAGGAATACAGGTCTACAGGAGCTGTTGCCGCAGCTTCTCGCGCAGCTTCACCGGTTAGATGCTGCAGTAGCTGTGTTGAAAGCTTTTTTCCTTCAGGACATGCCTTCCCAGCTTTCAAGAGAGCATTTGCGATACCTTCGTAAATTTCCCATGGAAGCTGAGTCCTCAAAAGACTCAGTTTAGAAAGATCTACGTTTTCTCGTTTAATTTCTTGTTCAAGATCTTTCGAGGCCCTCATAAAAAGATCTGGAGCAGCGAGATCTGTGTTTTGAGCAGGGACACTCGCCAGTTTTCCCAGATCTCCATCAGTGAGTGCAGCTGGGGCAGAAGGCACAAATCTGTGACTTACACTTTTAGAAGAAGTGTTGTCCCTCGATGATGTCGCCGAGGCTGCAAAGCCGGCAGAGGAAGTCAGCACCATGAAAGAGGACACAAGAAAGGGACTTCTAAGAGAAAGTGTGTTCATGGTAGTTTATTCCTAGATAAAGGGATTAAGTATCAAGGAATGCGTAGCAAATGGGTAAGTATGCGTAAAGGGTTACGGTAAAAACAATTCAACTTTAAGAGGCACGAACCCATGGACATCATCGAATCGATCTACCGTTTTTTTGGATGGGGAATCATCAACATTGATAAAATCTTGCTCCTCCTCCTCATCAGCGGGGCCCTGCTTTTAGGATGCAAGAAAACAAAAGCGGGCAAGCGCTGCATCCTGTGGGGATGCCTTGGGTTTGCCTTCTTCGCCACGGTTCCTGTGGGCGTATGGATGATTGAACACTTGGAAAATCGTTTTCCCCCTATGACCGCTTTTCCCCAGGGTGCAAAGGGAGTGATTTTTTTAGGTGGAAGCTTTGACCCGTTGACATCTCACGCGCGTAAAGAAACAGCCTATAATTTAACCGCGGGCAAGTTTATTCGGTTTGTTCAGCTCGCGAAGGGGCATCCCCCTCTGCAACTGGTTTGTACAGGAACACCCTTTGAAGCGGAAGCCGCAAAGAAAGAGCTTTGCGCCTTCGGAATCGATCCTTCCCCCATTTTGTTTGAAGCAGGGTCGAAAAATACGCATCAGAATGCATCGATGACAGCAGCCCTTATCCACCCCCGCCCGCAAGATAAATGGATCTTGGTCACGTCTGCTTTTAACATGCCTCGCGCGGTAGCTCTCTTCCGCAAAGCAGGATTCAACGTGATCCCGTGCCCCGTCGATTATCACACACCGGGTCATTACGAGCTCTGGTTTTTCGCCCCTCTTTCCTTGAACCTCCAAGGGTGGGAAACCGCATCTCGGGAATGGCTCGGCATGGTCATCAACTATATCATGAGGCGGTCTGACGCCATTTGGGCGGGTGTTGAGCTATAATTTTTTCAAAAAATTTTCTTGCAATGCAATGTTTTTGTGCTATATTAATTAATAAGATTATTGTTGACTTTCGCTATTTGTTTCATAAATGGATGAGGAAGCGCACCATTTTAAAAGGATTTATAGTATGACACAGAAAACTCTTTTTTCAGCCCTTGTCTTAAGCGTGCTTATTGGCTCTTCTTCCACTCTCTGGGCTAGTTCATACTCTTGGAGATTATGACTATCCTAAGGTTGACGAGGTAAACACCATCCTTGTACAGTTTGATGCCAGCAAAAAGACACCCAAGGACTTGATCGTCGCACAGGGTAAGCTTAAGGCCATAGAGGAGGGCCTACACGACGCGTGGAGATCTGCACTCGCTGAAAGGAACACTGTGCGACATGAAGGAAAAACGATACCCGTAGAAGAAGTGAACACTGCAAAGGAAGCTCTTAAACAGAAAGAAGAAGCATTAGACGCCGCTAGACAACATGTGAGTCGCAATGGAGCGCATTACGAGGACATAAGAAAAAGATTTTTTACAGAAGTAGAGGACCGAGTATACGCACAAGCCCAAGCAGAAAGCGCGCCTGATGAAGAAAAAAAAGACGTAGAATAAGCCTTATTCGGTAGGTCTTTCGATTCAAGTCGAGGTCCTTCATGCCTATATGTGCTGAACTTATGCATCTGCCCATGCCAACCTTGACAGCCTGCCCCCGCCTTGTCATGGTGCATTCAGTCGGCAAGACATCGCAACTTTGGCCTTAATGTGCATGATTTAATTCAATATTTTGGGTTTCTCGATTTTAACGGGCGCGAATTTATCCAAGATTGGGGATATATTGCGGTCTTGTTAGGGTCGATGGTCGAAGGGGAGTCGATCATCTTCGCAGCGGGGCTACTGGCCCACGAAGGGTATCTTTCCATTTACAAAGTTACGCTGATTGCTTTCGTCGGCACCCTTGTGGCAGATCAAAGCCTGTACTTTATGGGACATTTTTATGGCAAAGCCTTTCTTGAAAAGTTTCCATCCCTGCAGGCAAAATCAGAAAAAGCCTTCCGGCTTCTCCACAAGTATAACAACCTCTTCATTATGAGTTTTCGCTTTATCTATGGCATTCGCATCCTGAGTCCCCTTGTCATTGGCGCAAGCGGCATTCCCATGAGGCGGTTCATGATTCTCAATCTTATTGCGGCCGTCATTTGGTCCGTCTCAAGTTGTGCTGCGGCTTACTATTTTGCCCATCTTCTCATTGAGTACTGGCATGTCATCTCAAAAATTATCTTTGGGTTCATGATCTTTGGGGCAGGGGTTCTCTACGGCATACACCTATGGCGCAAGCGGAATCGTCGTTAGGTTCCGCAAACAAAAACCGGTGTCATCCCCTGCTGTGGCGGGGACCCAGAAAATACTTAAAAAAACTCCACAACAAAAAACTCTTTAAAAATAGCCAAAAAAAGAGCTTAAGTCTGGGTCCCCGCCACAGCAGGGGATGACAATATTGTACGTTTCTAACCCTAACTCTCTCTTAATACATAGGGCCATAGATCCTCAAGAACCTGCGTATAAAGATCCCGCTTAAAGGGAATGATGAGGTCGAGAAGATCCTCCTTCTCAATCCATTTCCATTCTCGAAATTCAGGGTGGTAGGTCTGGATGTTGATGTCTGAATCCTCCCCGCAGAATCGCAGCGCATACCAAATTTGCTGCTGCCCTTTGTATTTGCCGCGCCATAAACGCTTTGCAAGCTCCCGAGGCAGATCATATTTGTACCACTTCTTCGATTTAACCAGGATTTCAACATTGCGGGTGCCGACCTCTTCATCGAGTTCACGCAGCATCGCTTGATCCACATCTTCATGAGGGGCGATACCCCCCTGGGGCATTTGCCAGGCATCCGCTTCATAGTCTGCCCGTTGACCCACAAAAATCTTATTCTCCTCATTAAGGAGCATCATCCCCACAGCAGGACGGTAGAGAGGATCGCCGAAAGGTTCTTTTAAGGACATCTAGTCGTTGCCGTTGACAACCACAGTGATATCTGGCGCATCCACCGCTTTCATGCCAACAACGTGATAGCCTGAATCCACATGCAGAATTTCACCGGTCACGCCGCTTGAAAGATCGCTGAGCAGATAAAGTGCGGACTTGCCCACATCGTCAATCGTTGTGTTGCGCTTGAGGGGCGCGTTATACTGATTCCATTTCAGGATATAGCGGAAATCGCCAATGCCGGACGCAGCCAAAGTCTTGATCGGACCTGCAGAGATGCCATTCACGCGAATGTTATCTCCTCCCAAATCCACCGCCAAATAGCGCACACTGGCCTCAAGGGCGGCTTTCACAGGGCCCATGACGTTATAATGGGGCATGACTTTTTCCGCCCCATAATAGGTCAGCGTGAGCAGGCTGCCGCCGGGCCGCATCATCGGAACCGCATACTGAGCGATTTCTGTGAAGGAATAGCAAGAAATATCCATCGCATTGAGGAAATTCTTGCGGCTTGTATGCAGGTATTTTCCCTTGAGCTCTTCTTTGTCAGAAAAAGCAATCGCATGGACGAGAAAGTCGAAAGAATCCCAATGGGCCTTAAGGCCTTGAAAAGCAGCCGCAACACTCCCTTCTTCACCTACATCGCAGGGAATGACAAGCGAAGAGCCCAGGGATGCAGCGAGCGGCTCCACCCGCTTCTTCATGACATCCCCCTGGTATGTAAACGCAAGCTCGGCTCCATGGTCGGCCAAGGTCTTAGCAATTCCCCACGCAATTGAATGATTGTTGGCGACGCCCATAATAAGCCCGCGCTTCCCTGCCATCAGGTGTGATGTTGACATTTTGCTGTTTTCTCCATAGTCAAAAATTGTCTTAAGGTACGCTTATCCCCCCTAGAGCGTCAAGGAAAATTGAAGGGATGACCGTTCGCGCCCTGCAGGCGAGCTGTCAACGCAAAGCTTAACAAAAAGTAAAAAAATTCTGGCAAATTTCTTAAAGTGTGATATAGTTACCATATCAGTGGATAAGAGCTTTTGCCGTCCTCTGTGCCCCCATTTCACATTCAGCAAGGAGAAAAACAATGACAGTCAAAGAAACGGTAAAAGAAACCATTTTGAAGCTTGAAACCTTGTGTGAATCCTACGAAAAAGAATCGGTTGTGGAGTTCAATGATCTTGAGAAAGCCGTGACTCATCTCAGCGATGCCGTGCAAACCGTTGACATTGCGTCCGACCAAATTCTCAAGAAAGAACTGAACGTGCTGCAAAGCGCCCTTCGCAAACTTTCCTCCACCCTGAATCTACAACAAGAAAACCTGGCCCGTCAGGCTCAAGGCTTGAATTTGCATCAACGTGCCCTTCACGCTTATGCCCATGTGGCGAATAACAATCTTGGTGCAATGGCCTAAAAGAAATAGCCTAAAACGTGTCACCAAGTGCGACGGGTAGAGATAACCTGCCCTCCCCGCAACTCGGGGATGCGAGGTCTCCTCATCAAGGATAACAATTTTTTTCGACCCATCTCATACGATTTTCTTCTGATCACTGCGAAAAGGAAGCCCCTATGGATCTGAGCACTCTTTTGAATGAAGGCCTCCACATCATTACCACAGGGATTGATCTTGTGGGGATTGGCATCGTCCTGTGGGGCACACTGGTTGCGACCGTTGGTTTTGTGCGCATCAAAATTGGAAAATTTTGTGGGGGGGACTTTGTCATCGAATCGGCCCACATTCGTGCCACGTTGGGTACCTATGTTTTGCTGGGCCTTGAGTTTATGATTGCCGCCGATATCATTAACACTTTTCAGCGCCCCTCTGTGCAAGATGTCCTCACGCTTGCGGTCATCGTGGTAATCCGGGTGGCAATCCGGTATTCCCTCGGTCGTGAGATAGAAGCGATTGCCCAAGCCTCAGGCAAACAAAAATGAAATAAAATGTGACCCTCGCCTTGTCTAAAAGTTTAGCTTTGTCATAGAGAATGCATTAATCTTGCACTTTGAAAGGCGAAGAGTTATATGCGTACACTTTTTGGAACAGACGGAATTCGAGGCCGCGCGAATGTGGCGCCCTTTACCCCTGACGTCCTGACCCGCCTGGGTCAGGCGATTGGCTCGCAATTTATGCGAGGAGACTATCGCCACAAGGTGATCATTGGAAAAGACACCCGTCTCTCCGGCTACATGGTGGAGTCGGCTCTTGCCGCGGGATTGACCTCCGTTGGCATGGATGTGACCCAGGTGGGCCCCCTGCCAACTCCTGCCATTGCCATGTTAACACGCTCCCTCGGCATGGATTTAGGCGTGATGATTTCAGCCTCCCATAACCCCTTTGAAGATAACGGGATTAAACTTTTTGGGCCCGATGGGTTTAAGTTATCCGATGAGATTGAACGGGCGATTGAAGAGCGCCTTCTGGCACCGCCCGCCCTTGTGGAATCTTCTGCCTTGGGGCGCATGGATCATTTGTTTGAGGCTGCTGATACCTACTGTGCATTTATGAAAGCCAGCGTGTTGCCTGGGGTGAACTTTAAAGGGTTGCGCATTGTCGTTGACTGCGCCCATGGCGCTGCCTACAAAGTGGCCCCTCGTGTCCTGCAAGAGCTGGGAGCTGAGATTATTCCTCTAGCTGTAAGCCCTAATGGTCGAAATATCAATGAGGGGTGTGGTGCGACCCATCCTCAGCTGATGGGCCAAACCGTGAAAGAAACAGGGGCCCATGCAGGGATTGCTTTTGATGGAGACGCGGATCGGGTCGTTTTTGCGGATGAGACGGGAACGGTTGTGGATGGGGATCAAATCATGGCCCTCATCGCCACCACATTACAAGCCCAAGGGCGCTTAAAGGGTGCAGCCGTTGTGGCCACCCACATGTCCAACCTTGGCCTGGAAACCTATCTCGCCGAGCGGGGGCTGTCCCTCATCCGCACCTCTATCGGAGACCGCTATGTCACCGAGAGGATGCGTGCAGACGGGTATAACGTGGGGGGCGAACAGTCAGGCCACATCATCCTTTCAGATTATGCCACTGCCGGTGATGGTTTGCTCACAGCCCTCCATGTGCTCGAAACTTTAGCCACCCAGCAGAAACCCGCAAGTCAGGTGCTGCAGGTCTTTAAACCCCTTCCTCAAATTTTGCGGAATGTACGCCTCTGTCCCTCTCTGCTAACGCACCCAGAAGCAGAAGCAGTTGTGGCCCAAGCTCGCACGCTTCTTGGGACAACAGGGCGCCTTCTCATTCGTCCCTCAGGAACCGAACAGCTCTTACGGATTATGGCAGAAGGAAGTGATGAAACCACCACCCGGGAGGTGGTGGACGCAATTGCCGACGCATTGCTTCTCTGTGCAAAGCAAGGGGTGGCTTAAGCTCCCCTCCGCTCCCCAAAAGGGCGGTAAGGACGCTCCCCGTGTCCCGTATAAAGCTGGCGCGGGCGGCCGAGTTTTTGGGTCGGGTCCCCGATCATTTCCATCCATTGGGCAATCCACCCCACCGTGCGGGCCACGGCAAAGAGCACCGTAAACATGGAGGGCGGAATCCCCATGGCTTTAAAAATGATGCCCGAATAGAAATCCACATTCGGGTAGAGCTTTTTTTCAATGAAGTAGGGATCTTCAAGAGCGATGCGCTCAAGCTCTTGTGCCAAGGGAAGGAGAGGGTCGCCCTGATCCCCCAGAGCCCCCAACACCTCTGCACACGTCTTGCGTAAGACAGCGGCGCGAGGGTCATAGCTTTTATAGACCCGGTGGCCAAATCCCATCAGGCGGAAGGGATCTTCGGGATCTTTCGCCCGCTTGATATATTCAGGGATTCGATCTTTATGCCCGATTTCTTGAAGGACAGTTAAGACAGCTTCATTCGCGCCCCCATGGGCGGGCCCCCACAAGCAGGCAATCCCTGCGGCAATGCAGGCGAAAGGATTGGCTCCTGTGGACCCGGCCAGGCGCACCGTGGAGGTAGAAGCATTTTGCTCATGGTCCGCATGGAGGATCAAAATCTTATCCAAGGCACGGGCGATAATGGGATTCACCTCATAAGAAGTTGTGGGCGTTGAAAACATCATATGGAGAAAATTCTCTGCATACCCCAAATGGTTTTGAGGGTACACAAAAGGCTGTCCAGTAGAATATTTATAGGCCATGGCTGCAATCGTGGGGATCTTCGCAATCAAACGGTGAGAAGCGATCACCCGCTGGCGGGCATCATGAATATTCAAGCTATCATGGTAAAACGCAGACAGGGCGCCCATCACGCCGAGGAGGATGGCCATGGGATGGGCGTCGCGCCGAAACCCGTTATAAAAAGTGCGGAGTTGCTCATGCACCATACTGTGCATGGTAATGCTCTGGTGAAATGCCTCAAACGCGTCGTGAGTCGGAAGCTCTCCTTCCATCAAAAGAGAAGCCACCTCAAGGAAGGTGCTGTTGTTGGCGAGATCCTCGATGGCGTACCCCCGGTAGAGAAGAACGCCCTTCTCCCCATCAATAAAGGTGATTTTTGATTCACAGCTTGCCGTTGAGCTATACCCCGGATCGTAGGTAAAAGTACCCGTTTCTCCGTAAAGTTCACGAATATCAACAACCGACGGCCCAGCTGTTCCTGACAAGAGAGGAAGCTCAAGGGATGCGTCTGGTAAAGTAAGCTGTGCTGTTTCTTGGGACACGGGTGCACCTTTTTTCTTATTTTACCCAAGTGTACGAGAAAGAAGGTTAAGGGTAAATTAAAATGAGGGGAACTGATCCAAGGCCCCCTCATGAAGAACCCAGAGTTTTTAATAAAACTTTCTGAGGCGGTTGTATCCCCCGCCAAACATCGTCTCTTTTCGGAGAGCGTCTTCTGCTTGGTTTCTTTTGATCCTTTGTTCTTCTTCATATATTCTAAGGTTTTCTGCTTCTAGTCTGAGCTCTTCAAATCGTGCATCTCCTATCTGAGCTTTCAAGAACGTATCCAGTTCTTTGGGTCCTAGGGGCAAAGGACGAGATGCGACCGAGGGTTCTGTGTTTGCAGGCGAAGAGTCCGCTGCTGCTGCCTCAGGGCTTCCGGCCCAAAGAGAAGAGGAGCCAATGAGCACTAAGGCAAGAGCTGAAACAAGAGTTTTTTGTGTCATAATAATATATCCTTTTAAAATGGCGCTACTTTCATGCACAACCTATTTGCGTTCAGAAATATGCGCAGTTTATTGCTAGTATAGAATTAATATGTTAATGTAGAGTTGAAGTTTTTATTGTGCGGATTCTCTGGCAAGAGTCTGCCTCTCGCCACGGCGAAGGCGGAAGGGTCCATATATGGCCATCCGAAAAAATTTGAGGATTTCCAAATGTCTTATAAGTTTCAGGAAACAGGGGTCAGGAGACGACGTGTTTGGCTTGTCCTCCTTGGCTAGAAGGCCGGGGGTGACAAGTGGTGACTCCCGACGCCTGGTTTCTGTTTCCTGAAAAGGGTCTTGACAAACGGATGCCCGGTGAGACAAAAATTAGGTGTTCAATTTTTACATAGGTAGCATGATGAAATTAAGAATCTAAAACTTAAAGGAGGCTTTATGCCAAAAACCATCACAAAACCACGCTGGGTGCAGTGGGAACAGAGCTGCCTGGAGGTCGCTTTTCACCAAAAAATCCAGCTTAAAATCATTGCCCGTGCCCTCCAGAAAACCCTCAATTCAGTCAACAAAAAAATTGGGGCTCTCAAGCTTCGATCGGGTAAACACCAAAAGGAAGAAAACCTTCCCTGGCATATCAAGACCCCTCAGGATGTGACAGATATGCTGACCATCCTCGCTCACCACGCCCCTGAGGGGGAAGCAGCCCAGCGAAAAGAAGAGTTTGCCAAGCTCACCTGGGCTCAACCCTTAAACGGGAAGGACACGCCTGAGCGTCTCGCTGAAAATGCAAGGTATATCTGCGGCATTCCCTTGACGCCCGCAACCCAAGAAAAATGGGGAGTTGCGGAGATCAAAGCTGAGCCCGAGTATGTCTCCCTGCAATATGTTGAGACCTGGGCGGCCTCTCAAGGATTTTATCCTCTCAGCGGACCCCTGCTGGAAAACGGATACCGCTTTTGGAAGGATGGGCAATACTTTTCGCGGACGCACATGATCATGCACATCAACCGCCTGCGCTTAGCAGAAAACCTGAAGCCGCTGTACTTACAGAGTGAGGAGGAGGATGCTCAAAATTTGGAGGAGGCTCAAGAGCAGCCAGCGGAGGAGGGGGGGACTTAACCGCGTTCCCCAATCGGCCCCCATGAAAAGGGGAGCATAAAGAAAAAGGCCAGGAACCATCCACAAAGAAGGAAGGATAAAAAGCGGGGCTAAAATAAACCCCGTGATGAGGTGAAGCTGGCCCGCTGCAAAAGCAGATTTTGGCGAGAGGGGATGTTTTCGTTCTCGTTCAAGAGAAAGCAAATCCCCCGCGATCAAAAGACCTGAAGAAAAAAGGGCGAGGGCAATCCCCACCTCCCAAGAAAACGTGAGCAAACTCCAGACCCAAAAGAGGGGGCGCAGGGAAAGAACAAGGGCCTTCAAACGATGGGTGTCACGATGAAAACAGGTCACATTTTCAGATCCCCGCAAAGCCTTTGCGCGCCTCAAGACACCCCATTTGGGATGGGCCACCAGCGCATGGCGCGCTACCTCCCAAATGTGGCCATCAATGCGGGAATCGCCCATGTAGTCGAATCCGTGGGCGCCAAACCGTTCCAGGAGGGCGTGCTTTTTATGAGGCCCTGTCAGATTGACGCCGTCACTGCTGCCCAACACCTCTTGAAAAAGGCCAAGATGGGTTGCGATCTGGTCAGCGATGGTCTGGTGAGAGCCGGTGGCAAGAAGGAGAGGGCGGCCTTGTTTGACTTCCGCTTTTGCAAACTCAAGGACGCGTGCATTGTAGGGCAAACACGCAGGATCAAGGGAGATGCTCTCCACAAGACGCGCCTTCGCAAAAGGACGGCCTTTGAGAAGCCAGAAGGGGAGCTTTAAAAGATCCCAAGGGCGCCGTCGCAAGAGGGCCGCCATCATTTCATGAAAGGTATCCGTATGAATCAGCGTCCCGTCGAGATCGAGGACGAGAGGAACGTGAGGAGAGGCCTTTTCTAACAACACCCATGCTCCTGATGATGGAGGATCCGCTTATTCCATAAAATCCCCCCCATAAAGAGAGGAATGCAGATGTACAAAAGAAAATCGTAATCATAAAGCGCCGCAAAGCTCATCCCCAAAGCCCCAGTGCCGGCTAAAACAAGGGGCCGCCAGCCGCTATGATGGGTGTAAATTTGCCGGGCCATGAGGCCTAAGGTCAAAAGGCAAAAGAAGGCCATAATGGGCAAGATAAAATCATGAAAGGTCCCGACTTCAACGCCAATGACACTGAGGAGACCCAGGTAAAGCGGAAGACACAAGGGGCACGCCGCACAAGACAGAAGCGAAAGAAAGGTCGCCCCACTTCCACTGAGAAGGCTACTCCAATTTTTCATGTCTCTTTTTCGATGCATATTCATAACCATAATGTAGGCGTGATAGATTGTTATTTCAAGGGGTGTGTGGGCGGGTTATGGCGTGTCATCCCCTCGGAAACTTCTTTACAAAAAAAATCGTCCATATATAATCTGAACATCATTAATATATCTGTCTGTTGTGGAGCGTTTTTATGAGAATTATTTCTTTCTTGGTTTTATTGTCTCTCCCTTTCTTTTCAATGTCGTCCGTGCTTTATGCAGCCGATTGCGATATTATTTACGAGGAGGCTGACGGATCCCGAAACAAAGTGCGAGAGCCGGGTACTTTTGCAAGGGCACCGAAGAGGAATAATGGACAAATCAGCCAAAAAGATTTCTTTTTCAGCGCGCCTATCTTTTCCAACACAACCTTTTTAAGGTGTAGCGCTGCTGGACAAAGGCAAGGTTTTCACCAAATAGAATATGAAGTTCTTTCGCCCCGAGCCAACGCAAGTGAGGGTGCGAATATTGTAGGGAAAGTAGAGGTTCAGTACGATGCACCTCAACGCAGACTAAGATTAAGGTGGATAGAAATTGATGAGCGTTATCAACAAAAACATCATGCAACAAAAGCATTAGAGACCTTATTTAGTGACTTAAAATGTCGGGACATAAGATTAGCAAATCCGGTGGTACATCTAGAAGTTAGTATCACAAAGAAGCATTTATTCACTCTATACACAAGAATGGGGTTTGTTGCCAAGTCACAGGCAGCGGACGTCCTATCGATGGAAGTGCTATTAAGGGATATAAAGCTTCCTTTTTACGAAAAGCTTAAGGCAATGAAGGCTGCTGCTCAAGCGACTTCCTCAACCAAAGCCGAAGCACCCTCTCCCTCCCCCAAAGCCGAAGCTTCTGTAAAAGAGAAATGATCGCCCCCACGGGGCACAAGTTCCTCAAGAGGTCCCCTTTTTGCGCCTTTCTTGAGCCTGCGCGAATTCCTTATGGAATAACCCATCAGACAGTTTGACTTCCCCTTGCAAGCTCCTTAAAATCACTTTCACACCGAAATTGAAAAAAGAAGCGAATCATGAAGAAGAAAGTGGCAGTGTTAAGAGGCGGGGTCTCTGTCGAAAAAGAAGTGTCTCTTTCCAGTGCGCGCAATCTCATGACTGCCATGGCTGACCTTGACTATGAAACGGTCGCTATTGACGTGACGTCAGATGTTGAAGCCCTTGTCCGCGATCTCAAGCACCACAAACCCGATGTTGTTCTGAATATTTTGCACGGGCGACAGGGAGAGGATGGGTGCATCCAGGGACTATTGGAAGTAATGGAGATTCCTTATACTAGCTCCGGCGTTTTGGGATCGGCCCTTGCCATGAATAAAGTCGCTGCCAGAAACCTGTGTCAAGCGGCAGGGATTCGTGTTCCGGACGGAAAAGTTGCGACCTTAAAAGATGTGTGTGCCGGAAAGATCATGGCCCCTCCTTACGTTATTAAACCCATTGGCGAGGGATCGAGCCTTGGCGTACATATTATTAAAGATGGAACGTCTCCCCTCCCCTGCCCCACAGAGTGGACGTTTAATGAGCAAGTCCTCGTGGAAGCCTATATCCCGGGACGGGAAGTCACCGTTGCCGTGATGGATGGACGCGCACTCGGAAGTTTAGAAATTACGTCAGATGAGGAATTTTCAACTTACGAGGCGAAGTATACGCCAGGAAAAGCGGTCCATTTGGTGCCGGCCCCTCTTCCGCCAGAGATTCATGCGCAACTGCTCGAGTGGGCGGAGAAAGCCCACAAGGCATTGCACTGCCGGGGCATCTCCCGATCCGATTTTATCTATAATGATGAAAAGGGTGAGCTGTACTACCTTGAAACAAACTCACAGCCTGGCATGACACCGACTTCCTTTGTACCGGATATTGCAGCATACCATGGAATCAGTGTGGCTCAGCTTGCCCAATGGATGATTGAGGATGCCTCGTGCCAGCGGTAAAAACACGCGCACCTTCTCGTCGCAATGTCCAAAGGGCCGTTGGTCAAGGCGTGAGCTACCGCCGCATGGGGATGTATGCGACGGCCTTGGGAGCAGCCAGTCTTCTTCTGTGGTTTTATCTGCATGGGGAAGCCCTCAGGCTGGCAGCCTTTCAGAAGTTTGAAACGGTGACAGCGCGACTTGGGTTTCGGCTTGAGGATGTCACGGTGGAGGGCCGCCTCCACACAGATAAAAACCAGATCCTTACCCTTCTGAACCTTAAACGGGGTGTGCCCCTTGTGTCCCTCGACATGGAGGAAGCCAAACGGCGACTCCAAACTCTCCCGTGGGTGAAGGCAGTGCGCGTGGAACGGCATCTGCCCTCAACACTCATGATTCGTTTTGCGGAAAAAAATCCGCAGTCTCTCTGGCAAAACAAGGGGAAGACTTATCTCGTGGATCGGGATGGCGAACTTGTGGAAACAAAGGAAGCTTATAAGTATAAAGAACTCCCCGTGATCACAGGGCTTCGCGCGCCGGAGTACGTGGGAGGCTTATTCGCCCTTCTGATAAAATTCCCGAAACTTAAAGCCCGGGTGACAGGGGCTACCCATTTAAGAGCGACCCGATGGAATATACGTCTTGACAACAGGGTCGATGTGAAACTACCAGAAGTAGGAGCAGAAAAAGCCCTCGCCTATCTGCTGGAACTGGAACATCATCAGCTAATGAAACAAAAAATTATGAGCATTGATATGCGATTCCCGGGACAATTGATCCTACGGCTCACACCCGAAGCGGCTCAACAACAGAAGACCAAAGGGAAAGATGTTTAGGGATTTCAACAAAAAGGTGTCATCCCCGCGCAGGCGGGGACCCAGACTTAAAACCTTTCTTTCTTATCTGGGACAAAAAATGAGTTTGCACATACATAAACAAAACGATCAAGTCTGGGTCCCCGCCTGCGCGGGGATGACACAGAAGATGCTCATCAAGGATGACAACTGCGTCTGCTGGATGACACGTGTTTTTTTGTTCACAAAATTTACGGCGACTGCATGCTAAACTGGGGCCGCCAACATTCCCCCTTACGTAAAGGATTAGTGACAGCCCTGGATGTGGGGTCGTCAAAGGTCTGTTGCATCATTGCCCAACTTCATGGAGATGGAAGCTTTGAAGTGTTAGGAGTGGGTCATCAGCTTTCCAGTGGCATGAAATCCGGCATTGTCATCAATATGGAAGAGGTCATTACCTCCATTGTAAATGCCGTCCATACGGCTGAAAAGATGGCGGGCATGACGGTGCAGGATGTGATTGTGAGTGTGAATGGGACCCACTTCAAATCCATCAACTTTGCGGTGGAGATGAGCGTTGAGGGACATCCCATTGACGAGGCTGACATTCGTCGGTCTCTGCTGCAGGCCAGAGAAACAAAAGAAGATCCCACCTGCCATGCCCTTCATATCATCCCCACGGGGTACGCCCTCGATGGGGTACGGGGCATCAGGGATCCGCGCGGCATGTATGGCAATCGGTTGCGGGTTTCCATCCATACCCTCCTTGGGAAAGCGAGTGCCCTTTACAATTTGAGTACATGCGTGGCTCGCAGTCACCTCGAAATTATGGGAACGGTGGCAGCTCCTTATGCCTCGGGGCTCGCTTGTCTTGTGGATGATGAAAGGGAACTCGGTGTGATCCTCGTGGATATGGGCGGCGGAACAACCTCCTTTTCCGTATTTCAGGAAGGCCAACTACGCCATACAGAATGCGTACCCCTAGGGGGGGCCCATGTGACAATGGATATCGCGCGGTGTTTATCGACAACGTTAGCCCATGCAGAGCGCCTCAAAACCCTCTACGGCAGTGCGACAAGTTCTGCGGCCGATGATCGGGAGATGATCACCGTGCCTCTGGTCGGAGAAAGGCGGGGAGAGGGCATCAATCAAATGCCACGCTCTGCCCTTGTTTCGGTGATAAAACCGCGTATTGAGGAAATCTTTGAGCATATTCGCGATCGCTTGCAAAAGGCAGGGGTGGGCCCCCTGAAAGGGCGACGGGTGGTCCTCACAGGAGGCGCCAGCCAGCTCGGTGGTGTGCGGGAAGTGGCAGCCCTGCTGTTGGGAAAGAATGTCCGTATCGGAAAGCCCTTCATCCTAGCGCCTTCTGAACTTTCCCTAAATCCTGCTTTTTCGACATGCATTGGGCTCCTCGCCTACGGACAAATCGAGCATTTAGCGCATTTGCAAACCCTTCCTCCCCGGCGCTTTTTAGGGAAAACAACAGCATTTCTCAAGAAAATTTGGTGATGGCCTTTTCGAATTGTTTATGTAAGTATAGGCGCATCTGAATTCTAACGGAGACTCAACCATGACAAGCCCCCTATTTCCACAAGACACAAACACAGACCTTATGCCCCGTATTTCCGTAATTGGCATCGGCGGCGCGGGAGGGAACGCGGTCAACAACATGATACGGGGTGAGTTACAGGGCGTGAAATTTATTGCCTCAAATACGGATGCGCAAGCCATCGCTCTTTCCCTTGCGGAAGCAAAAATTCAACTGGGACTCGAAGCGACGAAGGGCTTGGGCGCTGGATCTCACCCTGAGGTGGGACGGACCTCAGCCGAAGAAAGCATCGACGACGTGCTTTCCCATATTGAAGGCAGCAACATGCTTTTTGTCACCGCAGGAATGGGGGGGAGGAACAGGAACCGGAGCAGCCCCTGTGATCGCTAAAGCAGCACGTGCAAAAGGAATCCTCACCATTGGTGTCATCACAAAGCCCTTCCATTTTGAGGGGACAAATCGGATGCGCACGGCAGAAAAAGGTATCGAGGAACTCCAACAATACGTTGATACGTTGATTGTCATCCCCAACCAAAACCTCTTCCGGGTGGCCAACGAAAAAACAACCTTCGCCGACGCCTTTAAAATGGCTGACGATGTTTTGTACTCAGGTGTGCGCAGCATCACAGATCTGATGATGAAGCCGGGCCTGATTAACTTGGATTTTGCCGACGTGCGCGCTGTCATGGGCGACATGATGGGCAAGGCCATGATGGGAACGGGTGAAGCTCAAGGGGAAGGACGTGCCATCGAAGCCGCTGAAGCAGCCATCTCCAGCCCGCTGCTGGATGATGTCTCCATGCGGGGGGCAAAGGCCGTGTTGATCAATATCACCGGTGGCCTTGATATGACCCTCTATGAGGTTGATGAAGCGGCGAACCGCATTCGCGAAGAAGTGGATCCTGATGCGCATATCATTTTTGGATCAACCTTTGATGAGGCGCTGCACGGAAAGATCCGTGTCTCATGTGTTGCAACAGGTATTGATGGTCAAGCGGTCGTTAAACCGAAGCCACGTTTTGCCGTGCCAGAAAAAGAAGCGTCTTCCCCTGCAAGCCTCATTTCCAATGTAGAACCCATTATTACGGCTGATATTGCAGCTAACCTGCAACAAGATATCCTAACGACCGAGTTAGAGGGAGAGATTCCCAATCTCGGTGCCATGGATCTCGCTCCTTCACCCTTGTCTCTTGAAACCCAATATCCTGCCAATGATCTTTATACATCCCTCCCCCAGGAAACAGAAAAGCCATTGAGTTTCTTTGATCGCCTGTTGGGACGTAAGAATGTAGCAGCTGCCAGCAGCAGGCCCGAACTCTCCGCGCGTGCACGGATGAGCTCTGTTGTGGAGTCAGACACCACCATGATGGAAACAGGGGAAGAAGAAGCCATGGACATCCCTGCATTCTTGAGACGGCAAGCGAAGTAGCATATCAGGAGGCAGGAATCAGGAGACAGGACGGCCGTCACTCTTGGTGTCATCCCCGCGGAGGCGGGGATGATCCAGACTTAAAATCTTTGCTTTTCTGTTTGAATCATGGACGCCGTCAAACCCACTAATTAACAACAGTCTTTAAAACTAGCACAGCAAGTGGAGTCACCACTGCATGATCCAGCATTGCACGAGTTGCCCCCCCCGCAGTCGTAGTTACACTCGTAGTCATCACCATACCTCTTTTTAGACACCGTCGTGCCGGCAATTGGCGTCAGCCCTTTCGTCACGTGTTGGACTTTCGTCACGTGTTGGACTTTCGTCGCGTGTGGGAGCGAAGTGGATGTCGGACTTGGCTCAGCCACACCTGCAGTTCCCCAAAGTAGGACGAAGGTGAGCAGAATTCCCTTTTGCATGATGTTCTCCTTTTTCGAATACTCGGTTTTTCCCGTCGCCTCGTTTCAGCAGGCTTTCTGCAAAAACGGAGAAAGGCTTGGTAAAAACAGAATACCCGATAAAGGTTGAGAACCCGTTAACCTGAGAAACCTACTTCCTTTGTCTCTTGGCTGTTTTCTGACCTCTGATCGCTATAAGCCCCACAAGCAACGCCCCCACGCAAGCGCACATAGGGACGATGCTTAGGGCATGAGTATAGGCCTCAAGATCATACACCCGTAATCCTTCCCCATCAAAATGACCGGCCCAGAAGAGATCCATGATCTTCCCGATCAAGGTGTGGAAGAAGGATCCCCCCAGCATATTAATGCAATTGAGGAAGGCAACTGTGACCCCAAGATTGTGGGCCGCGACAAGGGTTGATCCTGCTGCAAAGACGATAACTTGGTAGCAGCACATCACCCCAATCACAAAGAACAGAGAAGCCAAAACCCACCAGTTGTAATGATGGGTGAGGAGGAGGCAAACAAAGGCCAGCGCCATCCCTAAGCCACAAGCAATAATGACGGAGTAGTTACCGACTTTTTTGCTGCACAGCGCCAGAAACGGTCCTCCGAAAAGCATCCCGAAGAACACAAAGGACACAAGGCCCGCTGCCTCTCCTTTCGCAAGCCCATAGGCCATCATGAGATAGGGCACGCCCCACACATCCGCAAATCCTTCCAAAGACCCCACCATGAGGAGATTGGCAATCGCCAAAAGCCAAAGAATGGGGGACGAAAGAAGGGCTCTAAAATGCGTAATCTTAAATTGATTCTCATTTTTGGGGTGCTCCCCTCTGTGGGGAGAACGAAGCGCAAGATAAGCCCCACAGCCAATCAGGATGGAGAAGACAGAAAGGGTCACAGCAACCGTTTGCCATTGATAGGTTTCGATGAGGAAACTGACGGGCTTTCCGCCAAAAATGGCTCCCATAAGGCCGAGGGTGAACGAGAACCCAATCATGCGCGCGTATTGGTCTTTCGGAAACCACTGGGAGACGACTTTTGAGACCCCTAGGAATCCAACGGCAGCACCTACGCCCACGAGAAAGCGTGCGGCAACAGCGACATAAAAGTGGGTCGTATAGGTAAAGAGAAGGGTTGCCAAGCCACACAGGATCGCAAAGGCACAGATAACGTAGCGGGGCGGAAAACGGTCGAGGAGAATCGCCACCGGAATTTGCATGCCCGCATACCCGTAATAGTAAAAGGCAGCGAGCATCCCGAAGGCACTGGCATCAATGGAGAACTGCTCCATGATGGGGTACATCATCAGCCCCGGCCAAAGTCGGAAAATAAACTGATAAGCAAAAAACAGAACAGGAAAGAACCACATCAAAAATGGCAGGGATTTGTGTTTAAAAGAAGACATGACGGACCTCATTCAAGAAGGACGGTAAAATAAAAAGGATGCTGAATTTTGGGAAAAGAGATGCATATCGGCCTTAGCCGATAATCGAGCGGCAAATAATCAAAGAGGTCACAAGTGGATAAGACGCTGTGGTCATTATAGGTACCTGGTTACAAAGTAAGGACCATTTTATGGGAAAGTGAGGGGAGATGCAAGAGGCGCTGTGCAACTGGCGCTGTGCAACAAAAAAGGGAGCTGAAATTCAGCCCCCTTTCGTGAATCATGCACGAAACCCTAGAGACCGTACCAGGTGTTCCATCCGAGCAACCCCTTCTTTGCGGGAGCCACGGGTGCTCCCTCAGAAGCTCGAAAGTGCGTCTCAAATTTCTGTGCTGAAACGCCAGTGAGACGATTCTTTTTTGTGAGTGCAGTATCGGCAGCTGCCAGTGCCCGTATGGCGCCCTCTCTTTCGCTATCAGAATGGCGCAAGCCATAGCTAACTTCAGTAAGAAAGGGCATGATCCTTGTGATTTGCTCCGCTGTCATGTGGGAAAGTTCACGCTCAAGCTCAGAAGGAACGACTGTTGCTGAATCAGATTTTTGCGCGAGATCAGCATGAATAGTCGTTGAGGTCGATGCGCCAGGGTTCTCGTGGGAAATCTCCCCATCGGCGCCTACTGTTGCGAAAAAAAGCGCCGAAGCTTCTTGAGAGGTCGAAGCAGAATGTCCCTGCATCCAGTTAAGGACGTGCCTCCCCCACGGCCAACGAGACACCACCCCTGGAGTCGTCGATGAAGCTACTGCTGAAGTCGAAGGAGCGGCCCCATCGAGGGGTATTATGGTGAGATCGGTCTTGCATTCTTGGAGCTCTCTGTCTGGTATTATAGAAGTTTTAGCTGGAACCAAATATCTCCATAATCCCCAACTCCATCTTGAAGAAGGCGCCGCTGTTGGTTGTGGGGCACGAATGGAGGGCACACGAGTCACTGCCGGAGTCTCTTCGTTTGGGGCAGGGGCCGCTATTGAGACATTCTTTTCCGCAAGAGTAACATTAATAGCCATCAGTATACGCGCTAGAAAGACGGCTGTTCTTGGCGTGGTCTCTTGCTCAGTCATTCTTGCGGCGAGCGTTCTTTGAAGGACTTTGCGTTCTTCATCTGATAGTACAGCAGCGTGCGTGACAAGATCAGAAAGCATTGAATGTTCGAGAGAAAACACACCTTTATCTATGAGAGAAAAGATAGCTGCTGCTATAGGGTGCTCAGCTGGAGACGATGAAACGGAAGAAGGACCTCCTAAAGCATCCTCCTGCGAGGGCCCAGGGGTGTTCGTTGTCGAAAACGCCTTCTTTTCTGCGAGAGCAGCCCCGATATCAGTCAGTACGCGTAGAGAAAACACGCTCGCCTCGATGTCTCTCTGAACGGCCATGTCCTCTATGAGGAATGTTTGGATGTTCTTTACGTCTTGAGCAGATGCGGCTACAACGAAGGAGAGGAGACGAGCATACTCTCCCTCTATATCTAGATTTTGCATTTGTTGTGCAAAAAGAGATCTATGCCCCAACTTATACTCTTTCAAAAAGCGCGTCGCCGCATGGAGCTCAACCAAATCTTGTGGAACCGAGAGCGCAGCATTACGAGGAGTCGAAGGGCCAGATCCATCTTCACGCGGATCTGCTGCAGAGCTGGCAGAGGGAGAAGGAACAGAGAAATCCAATGTTGCTGACGAGACAGACCGGGAGCGTGCCCCTGGTGTCGAGGAGGAAGAATCATCCTCTTGCCTACTTGACGCAAACCCCACAGAGGATGTCAAAACAGAAAACACCATGAAAGAGGAACCAAGAAGAAGATGTCTAAAAGAGAGTATGTTCATGACAGTCATCCGAGATAAAGGGCTTGATTTTCAGGAAAAACGTAACAGGTGGGGCATGATGTGTAAATGGTTGCGAAGGGAGAACGAAAAAAATAATTTCCCTATTTTCTTAAGACTCTGATAGAGTGCGTTTTCATTTTTTAGTAACAAGCTAGGCCAGTAATGAATACAATTCGAAATTTAGCGATTATCGCCCACGTCGATCATGGAAAAACCACCCTCGTCGATACCCTCTTTCGCCAGAGTGGTACCTTTCGGGACAACCAGCGTGTTGCAGAACGGGCTATGGATAGCAATGAGTTGGAAAAGGAACGAGGCATTACCATTCTGGCAAAGTGTACCTCTGTTTTGTGGGAAGACAACCGTCTTAACATCGTGGACACCCCAGGTCACGCGGACTTCGGCGGGGAGGTGGAACGGATTCTCTCCATGGTGGATGGGGTGCTGGTCCTTGTGGATGCATCGGAAGGGCCGATGCCTCAAACGAAATTCGTGGTGGCAAAAGCCCTGCGTCAAGGTCTCAACCCGATCGTGGTCATCAATAAAGCAGATAAGCCCGATGCCCGTCCCTATGAGGTACACGAGGAAGTGTTTGATCTCTTCGCGGCCCTCGATGCCAATGACGAGCAGCTGGATTTTCCCACCCTTTATGCCTCCGCAAAAGAAGGATGGGCCATTGCCAATTTGGACGATCCGAAAAAAGATTTAACGCCCCTCTTCGAAGCGATTGTCAAGCGGGTGCCGGTGGCGAAAGGGAACCCAGATGAACCCTTCTCCATGCTTGTGACAACCTTAGAGGCCGATCCTTACCTCGGCCGTATTCTCACAGGGCGTATCTATAGTGGAACGGCAAAGGTGAATATGCCGCTGAAAGCCTTGGGCCGGGAAGGGAATGTCTTGGAGCAAAGCCGACTCACAAAACTACTGGCTTTCCGTGGCCTTGAGCGTTTACCGATTCAAGAAGCGGTTGCAGGCGACATCGTGGCCATTGCAGGTTTTGAAAAAGCCACGGTTTCCGACACCATTTGTGCCCCTGAGGTTATGGTGCCACTGAAGTCTCTCCCCATTGATCCGCCTACCTTGGCGATGACCTTCCTCGTGAACGATTCCCCTTTTGCAGGAAAAGAGGGAAAGAAGGTGACGTCCCGCATGATCCGCGATCGCTTGTTTGCCGAAGCCGAGTGCAACGTCTCTATTAAGGTCAGCGATACGGGCTCAACCGACGCCTTTGAAGTCGCGGGACGGGGTGAGCTTCAGCTTGGTGTCTTGATTGAAACCATGCGCCGAGAAGGGTTTGAGCTCGCCATTGGAAGGCCGCGCGTGCTCTTCAAGACTGATGAAGACACAGGCCAGAAACTTGAGCCCATGGAAGAAATTCAAATCGATGTGGATGATGAGTTCACCGGCATCGTTGTTGAGAAAATGGGCATGCGAAAAGCGGAAATGGTTGATATGCGCCCCTCAGGCGGCGGCAAGACCCGTATTGTTTTTGTGGGCCCGAGCCGTGGTCTGATCGGGTACCAGGGTGAGTTCCTCACCGACACCCGCGGTACCGGCATCATGAGCCGTATCTTCCATAGTTATGCAGCCTATAAGGGCCCCATTGGGGGACGACGCAATGGGGCGCTGATTTCCAATGCGACGGGACAAGCCGTGACCTATGCGCTCTGGAACTTGGATGATCGCGGGGTGATGTTCATCACACCGGGAACGGCCGTTTATGAAGGCATGATCATTGGTGAGCACACCCGGGACAACGATCTTGAGGTCAATATTCTGAAAGCCAAGCAGCTCACCAACTTCCGGGCTGCAGGAAAAGATGAGGCTGTTCGCCTCACCCCGCCACGGTTGTTTACGCTGGAGCAAGCCATTGCTTACATCGAAGAGGATGAGTTGGTTGAGGTGACCCCCCAGTCCCTTCGTTTGCGGAAAATTCTCCTCGATCCTAATGATCGCAAAAGGGCGGACCGGAGTAGTAAGGAGTAATCAACCTCTGCTGGGCGACGGGTCCATCTCATGGAATAAAACAAACGGTGTCATCCCCGACTTAGACCTTCTTAGCCCCGCTTCGCGGGGGTTAGAAGGTCTTGATCGGGGATCCAGAAAGCATCCCAGTGATGAAAGAGTTTTTTTGTGGCTCCTGGGTCCCCGGTCAAGGTTCTCTAAGCCTCCGACTCGCCACGGCGTAGCCTTTGGCGTAGCTGGGCAAGTCGGGGCTAAGAGAAGCCTATGCCGGGGATGACACGCTTAGGAGTAATTGCTTTACTCATAATCGTGAAAATTGGATTATGAGTAAATTTTATCCCGCCTCATTTCAGTTTAAGCGCTACATTGAAATGAAAAGCTCAAAATGCTATCACCTATTTCAACATAGCGCTTAAACTGAAATGGACGTGACTCGTAACGGGGTCTTAAGGAGGCCCATGTCATTACTCCCCTTGATTGACCAAGGTATTCTCATCCCCAGTGGCGGTCCACTTACCACGCCCACTTCTATCGCTCTCGATTCTCGAAAAAGTGAGCCAGGGGGGATATTCATCGCAATCCCTGGCCATCAAACAGATGGGAGCATCTTTGTCACCCAAGCGCTGCAAAAGGGAGCCGTTGCCATTGTGGCGCCGGAAGGAGTCGGCACAAAGTTATGGGAGCAATTGAAAGACGAATATCCCGCCGTTGGATTTTTTGAAACGGCCAATATCCGCAAAACCGCAAGCCTGCTGGCAGCCGCTTTCTACCCGCAGCAACCAGAAACGATTGTGGCGGTGACGGGCACCAATGGGAAGACCTCAACCGTATCCTTTTTGCGCCAACTGTGGGCGCATCTCGACCGATCCGCTGCAAGCCTCGGCACATTGGGACTTGTAATTGAGGGATCGCCTCTGCCACCTCCTACAGGAACGGAAGGAATCAACACCCCGGATCCTGTCATGTTCCATCAGCTATTACAGGGACTGCAACAGCAAGACATCGAGCATCTTGCCTTTGAGGCGTCAAGCCACGGGATTCATCAGCATCGCCTCGATGGGGTGAAGATGAAGGCCGCTATTTTCACGAATTTTACCCAAGATCACTTAGACTATCACCACACCTTGGACGCCTATTTTGTGGCGAAGGCACGCCTATTTGAGGAAGTGATGAAACCCGGCGCCACGGCGATCTTGAACGCAGATATGGTGGAGTACAACACGTTGGTGGAGATCTGCCGTAAGCGGTCTCTCCCTACTTTTAGTTTTGGGAGGAAGGGCGCAGATGTCCAGCTGCTGGCGCTTGCGCCACGCCCAGAGGGCCAGGAGATCAATCTCCTCATTGCAGGCACCTCTTATACGTTCCTTCTTCCGCTTGTGGGAGAGTTTCAGGCCTATAACGTGCTGGCCGCCCTCAGTGCAGCGGTTGTGTGTGGTGCAGACCCTGCACAAATGATTAAAGCATGCATGACGTTAACAGCAGTGCCCGGTCGCCTCGAACAAGCAGCACCAGGTGTGTATGTGGACTATGCCCATACACCCGATGCCCTTGCCCTTGTGCTAAAAGCCTTGCGCCCTCATACGGCAGGAAAGGTGTGGGTCGTGTTTGGGTGCGGGGGAGATCGGGATATCCTCAAACGGCCGCTCATGGGAGAGATCGCGGCAACCCTTGCCGACCATGTGATTGTCACCGATGACAATCCGCGTTATGAAAATCCTGCAGAAATCCGAAAACAAATTCTTGCAAAATGTCCTGGGGCGAGCGACATTCCGGATAGGCGAGCAGCGATTCGCACAGCCCTTGCCAGTCAACAGGCAGGAGATGTGGTGTTGATTGCCGGCAAAGGACACGAACTTTATCAGCTTGTCGAGGATCAAGTTCTTTTTTTTAATGACGTAGAAGAAGTACAGAAAGCGAGAGTGTCATGACAAGTCTATGGACATCAAAAGCCGTTGAGCAGGTCGTTGGTCATACCTCCACCGCTCCATGGGAGTGCAAAGGAATCTCAATTGACACCCGGACGTTGCAAAAGGGAGATCTTTTTGTTGCCCTCAAAGGGGAGTTTGGAGACGGCCATGCCTTTCTCGCAGAAGCGGCATCAAGAGGGGCGGTCGCAGCCCTTGTGTCGGAAAGTAGTACGACGTTTCTGCCCACCCTTCCTGTTGATGACACATTAAAAGCACTTGAACAGTTAGGGGTTGCCGCTCGCATTCGATCGAAGGCTTTGCGTATCGCGGTGACGGGAAGTGCGGGAAAAACGAGTACAAAAGAAATGCTCAAAACCGTTCTGCAAAATCAGGCGCCCACCCACGGCAGCGTATCGAGTTACAACAATCACTGGGGCGTTCCCCTCACCCTTGCCCGTATGCCCCAAGACACCCAGTTTGGGGTTTTTGAAGTGGGTATGAATCATGCAGGGGAAATCATCCCTTTAAGTCGGATGATTCAGCCCCACATTGCGATTATTACGCTCATTGGAGAAGCGCATCCGGGATTTTTCAACAGCGTTGATGATATCGCCCGTGCGAAAGCAGAAATCTTTGAGGGCATGACCCCAGGGGGAGCCGCACTTCTCAATCGGGATAACTCCTATTTCAGCTTCCTCTCTGACTTAGCGGAAGCAAAGGGGATTAATGTGTTTAGCTTCGGGGAGCATCCGAGTGCCACCTATCGTCTTCTTTCGTACGAAAAAGAAGGGGAGGGGGGACACATCATTGCCGATATCGGCGGGACCCACATTGCCTATACAGTACCTGTGTCGGGGAAGCACTGGGTGACAAATAGCTTGGCCGTTTTAGGAGCTGTGCATCTCGCAGGTGCTGACGTTAAAAAGGCTGCATACGATCTTGCCGCTATTGAAGCGATTGCAGGTCGTGGCCAAGCTCACAAGGGTATTTTTACGATCTTTGATGAAAGTTATAATGCCCAGCCTGTGTCCATGCGGGCCGCTCTTGACGTTTTAGGGCAAAGTCACGGAACCCGCAAAGTGGCCGTATTGGGACACATGGTGGAACAAGGTGACCTTTCGAAAGAGCGCCATGAAGCGCTTTTGGAACCTTTGCTCGAGAATAAAATCGATATCGTATACTGCTGTGGTCCGGATATGATCCATTTATTTAACTGCCTCCCTGCACCCATGAAGGGGGGATATGCCTCAACTTCGGCAGAGCTGTTGCCGATGGTCCTTGCAGGCGTAAAACCCGGGGACGTGGTAACCGTGAAGGCTTCTTTAAGAACGAATATTAAGCCGATCATGGAAGCCTTGCTAGAGAAGCAAAAGGATCATCCTCTCCAACAGCGCGGGGTGAGGTAGCATATGCTCTACTACCTCTACACCCTCTTCGGTCATGATAGCGTTTTCTTTAACCTCTTCCGATATATTACTTTTCGGACGGTCGGAGCGCTTCTCACAGCCCTTCTAATCAGTTTCCTCTGCGGTCCTGCCTTTATCAAATGGCTAAAGAAGAAACAACGTCAAGGCCAGCCGATTCGGGAGGATGGACCTGCCTCTCACCTGATTACAAAAAAAGGAACCCCCACCATGGGAGGGGTACTCATTCTTTTTGCTCTCACCTGCAGTGAATTGTTATGGGCCAAATTGGACAATCCCTACCTCCTTATTTTATTGCTGGTAACACTGGGATTTGGGTTTGTAGGCGCACTTGATGACTACCTTAAATTGATGAAACGGAATTCCGACGGCCTCTCTCGGTGGCGAAAGATCTTCTTCCAGGTGACCATAAGCGTGAGTGCGACCTATGGGATTATGCACCTCGGAACCCCCGATCTTGCAACCTGTACATCGGTGCCTTTTTTCAAGAATATTGTCGTCAATTTAGGGTGGTTTTATATCCCCTTTGGCCTCTTTGTGATTGTGGGGGCCTCGAATGCGGTGAATTTAACAGACGGGCTGGATGGATTGGCCATCGGTCCCGTCATGATCGTCGCTGTGTGTTTTGCACTCATCTCCTACCTTGTGGGTAACCACATTTTTGCGAATTACTTGCAGATTGTGTTCATCCCAGGCGTTGGAGAACTCGCAACATTCTGTGGAGCCTTAATCGGAGCGGGCCTTGGGTTCTTGTGGTATAACGCCCCCCCTGCCAAGGTCATTATGGGAGACACGGGCTCTCTTGCAGCAGGCGGGGCGCTGGGCACCCTCTCGATGATGACGAAGCATGAATTTATCCTCGCCATTGCGGGCGGCCTTTTTGTCCTTGAAACCGTGTCTGTCATCCTCCAAATTGGATACTTCAAGTGGTCGGGGGGAAAGCGCATCTTTTTGATGGCACCCATTCATCACCACTTTGAGAAAAAGGGATGGTCCGAGCCCACAATCGTTTTTCGCTTTTGGATTATCTCCATTGTTTTGGCACTCCTCGCTCTTTCAACATTGAAGTTACGGTAGAGTTTGATGATTACACCTCACCTTTTCAAAGATAAAACAATGGCCGTTCTGGGATTAGGACGTTCGGGGCGATCCGTTGCGAAAGCCCTGGTGCGGGCAGGGGCTCGTGTTTTGGCATGGGATGATCAAGAAAAAAGCCGGAAAACCGCACAGGAAGAAGGTGTTCCGCTTGTGGGTCTTCACACGGTTGCGTGGAATCAAGTGGACCATCTTGTCCTCAGTCCCGGGATTCCCCACCACTATCCGGCCCCCCATCCCCTTGTGGCACGGGCGCAACTGGCAGGGTTACAGCCCATCAGCGATATTGAAATTTTGTGCCTTAGCCAACCGCAAGCCACCTATATTGGTATTACGGGAACAAATGGAAAGTCGACCACAACAACCTTGATCGGCCATGTGCTCCAAGACAATAAGGTCAAACGAGAGGTGGGGGGAAATCTCGGTATTCCCGTCATGGATCTGCAACCTTTAGAAAAGGGGGGCTTCTATGTTTTGGAACTCTCCTCCTATCAATTGGAGATCACCCCGAGTCTCCATTGTCATATCAGTGTGCTCCTCAATATTACTCCCGACCATCTGGAGCGTCATGGAGGAATGGAAGGGTATATTGCGGCAAAAAAACTGATTTATAAAAATGCCACCCCGCAGGACGTCCTCGTGATCAGTGTGGATGATTCCCATTGTCTCACCCTTCATGAATCTCTCCGAGACGTTGGTGGCGTTAAGTTGATCCCGATTTCCACGTGCAAGCGACTTGATGATGGGATTTCCGTAAAAGAGGGGACGCTTTACGAAAATGGTCAGGCCATCATCAGCTTGAAAGATTTTGATTGTTTAAGAGGGCAACACAATTGGCAGAATATCGCAGCTGCTTTTGGTGTGCTTCGCTCGGTGGGTCTCAGTGCTGAAGCCATTACGAAGAGTATCGCGTCTTTCCCAGGGCTTGCCCATCGGCAACAGCAGGTGGCCCAATACAAAAACATAACCTTTATCAATGACAGTAAGGCAACGAATGCCGAAGCTGTGGCAAAGGCGCTGGCCTGCTACCGTGATAACCCCCTCTATGTACTTTTCGGCGGGCGCCCTAAGGAAGGGGGCATCGGTTCTTTGCGGCCCTATTTTCCGTCTCTCACCCATGCCTTTTTGTATGGAGAAGCTGCCAGCGCCTTTGCACTGACCCTTGAGGGAAAAGTGCCCTACACACTCTGTGAGACCCTCCAAGAGGCGACACAAGCGGCAGCAGGACTAGCCCTGAAAGAAAATAAACCAGATGCAGTCGTTCTGCTTTCACCCGCTTGCGCCAGCTGGGACCAATTTCAGGATTTTGAAGTGCGAGGAGAAGTGTTTTGTGAAGTGGTACGGGAGATATGCGCGTGAGGATGTTGGTATGAGTGTAGATTTGTCATCCCCGCGCAGGCGGGGACCCAGATATAATGCCCGCGCCTGCGCGGGTAAGCTTTTTGTCTGGATCCCTGCTTCTCGCCTCGGCGAAGCCTCCGGTGTAGCCCGGGTCGCAGGGATGACAACAAAGATTTTAAGCCTGGGTCCCCGCCTGCGCGGGGATGACAACCTCTTTCTTACAACAGAAAGTGACGCCCCATGCTCTCTCTAGATCGCACAAACACAAACTTTATCGGGCAATGGTGGTGGACGATTGACCGTTGGATCCTCATGGCCGTTTTGCTTTTGATGACCATGGGCGTGTTGCTGATTACGGCCGCAAGCCCGGCTGTTGCGATTCAGCATCACTGGGCCTCGTTTCATTTTATCAAAAAACATATTCTATTTTTAGCTCCCACTTTTGGCATTCTGATTGGTACCTCTTTTTTACCTCTTTCCTATATCAAAAAGCTGGCGATCGTCCTCTTTTGTGTGAGTCTTATAGGTGTCATTCTGACCATCTTTATGGGAGTGGAAGTGAAGGGAGCCTGTCGGTGGCTTGAGGTGGGAGGATTTTCGCTTCAACCTTCCGAATTTGTGAAGCCCGCTTTTGCCATTGTTAGTGCCATGGTGTTTGCCCACCATAAAGCCCACCCTGAGTTTCCTGGACATATTGTCGGCATCGGGCTGTATGGCGTGGTTGTTGGATTTTTACTGCTCCAGCCCGACCTAGGGATGACGGCTCTCATTACAGCCATGTGGTTCACCCAGTTTTTTTTGGCCGGTCTCCCGCTCCTCTGGATTTGTTCCGCAGGCGTGTGTGGGGTCGGAGGTCTGGTCGGTGCTTACTTTCTTTTTCCTCATGTGACCCGCCGGGTTGATCATTTTTTCCACCCCGAAGCGGAAGGAAAATTTGGAGATCGCTATCAAATTATTCAGTCCTTAGAGGCCTTCATGAATGGAGGACTGCTGGGTAAGGGGCCAGGAGAAGGCACCGTGAAAAAGCATTTGCCTGACGCCCACGCGGACTTCGTCTTTGCAGTGGCAGGAGAAGAATTCGGCCTCATCTTTTGTCTCTTTTTGGTTGGGGTGTTTGCTCTTGTCATCCTCCGTTCCTTTAGTCGGCTGCTCGAAGAAAAAAGCATGTTTGTTGTGCTAGCCGTGACGGGACTCACCGTTCAATTTGGCCTTCAAGCCGTTATTAATATGGCCTCTACGCTCAATTTGATGCCCACAAAAGGAATGACGCTCCCCTTTATTAGCTATGGGGGATCATCTATGTTTGCGCTCGCTTTGGGCATGGGAATGGTTCTGAGTCTCACCCGCCGTAGGATCGGGGGCCATGGAGAATTCTAAAGTCGTTCTAGCAGCAGGGGGAACGGGAGGCCACCTTTTCCCTGCCCTGGCTTTGGCGAAAGAATTAAGCATACACGGAGAAGACGTGTGGCTCCTCACCGATAAACGGGGGCACCAATTTCTTAAAGAGGCGAATCTCTCAAATCTGTTGATTCCTGTTGGACGGTTTGATGGCTCTCTCTTCCACAAAATAAAGGGACTCTGGGGGTTACTGCAGGGTATTATCGCATCCTTTCACCATTTGCGCCGTCTCAAGCCAAGTGTTGTGGTGGGATTTGGAGGACATACCTCCCTCCCGCCACTGATTGCTGCAACGGTGTTGCGGATTCCAACCGTTATCCATCAAGCCGATGCCTACCTCGGGCGGACGAATCGCTTGCTCGCCCCCTTTGTGACAAGCATCGCAACGTCCTTTCCTCATGTTGAAAAAATCCCCTCCTCTTGCACAAAAAAGGTGGCCTTCACCGGCCTTCCCTTACGTCCTGAAATTAAGTCGGCAGACTATGATCCCCCCAAGGATAAAGGACCTGTTCATCTGCTGATTACGGGGGGCAGCCAAGGGGCCCGTGTCTTTGGTGAAATCATACCGCAAGCCATCCAGCTCCTCGACCCAACACTTCAAAAGCGCCTCCACATCACCCAACAATGTCGCCCTGAATCTTTAGAGCACACCCAAACCCTTTATGAGGCAACACAGGCAACCGTGGAGCTCGCCCCTTTTCTAGATAAGATGGGGGAGCGGTATAAAAAAGCCCATTTCATCATTTCCCGGGCAGGGGCATCGAGCGTCTGTGAAGCAGCTCTTGTGGGGAGACCCATCCTTTTTGTCCCTTACCCTTACGCCATGGATGATCATCAAACGTATAACGCACAGCAAGCCGTAGATGCAGAGGGAGCATGGGTGAGGCAAGAGAAAGACCTGACGCCTCAGAAACTTGCAACTCTTTTATCAGAATTGATAAATTCCCCCTGGCAATTACAGCGCGCAGCAGTCAATATACGTTCCATCGTAACACCGGATGCAGCGCAGAGGCTGAGCACGCTCATCGCACATCTCACAGCACAGAAAGAAAAAATATGACCTCCCTCAATGAATTCAAGACCTTTTCTATCCACTTTATCGGCATCGGCGGTATTGGGATGAGTGGCCTCGCCCAGATTCTTTGCCAAAAAGGGTTTGCCGTGAGTGGCAGCGATATCGCCGTCAATGGCAATATCGAACGCCTCCAAGCCATGGGCGTCTCCATCGTCATCGGCCAGAAGCCAGAGAACGTGGAAGGGAAAGATGTCATCGTGATTTCAACGGACATCAAAGAAACAAACCTTGAGTTGCAGGAAGCCCGTGCCCGTCATCTAAAAATTTTCCACCGCGCTGACGTCCTGGCCATGATCATGGCCGACCAGAAACCCATTGCGATTTCAGGAACCCATGGAAAGACAACGACCACCGGCCTCATGGGGTGGGTGCTGGAAGTGGCAGGTCTTGACCCCACGGTCATCGATGGCGGCATCATGAACAACTGGGGCTCTAATGTGAAAGAGGGCAAAGGGGAGTGGTGTGTGGCAGAGGCGGATGAGTCAGATGGGAGCTTCACAAAGTTGCCACGACATATTGCCATGATCACTAACATTGATGCAGATCACATGGATTATTACACATCCATCGACCATCTCTATGGTGAGTTTGAGACATTCGCAACAGACCTTCAAAACCCAGAGGGGCTTGCTGTCCTCGGTATTGATAGCCCTCAAGCCTATGTCTTATGGAAAAAGATTCAGGGATCCCAACGCTGTGTGAGCTATGGCGTTCATCCGGAAGCGGATATCCGAGCTGAAAATATTCAACTCAGTGCAAAAGGGGCCACCTTTGATCTTGTGAAAGGAACATCCAGAACATCGATGACCCTCGCCCTCCACGGTCACCATAACGTACTCAATGCAACAGGCATTGCAGCCATTTCTTTTGAATGTGGCGTTTCCCCAGAAGCTCTCCAAAAGGCCTTTGCCTCTTTCCAAGGGGTGCAGCGCCGCTTTACCCCTGTGGGCGAATGGAACAATGTGACCATCATTGATGATTATGCACACCATCCTGTTGAGATCGAAGCCACAATCGCAGCCGCTCGAAAAGCGACGCCAGGACGTGTTCTTGTTGTGTTACAACCGCACCGATTTAGTCGCGTTGATCACCATTTCCAAGAGTTCACCACCTCCTGTAAAGACGCAGATCTCACCATCGTTCTCCCTGTGTATGGATCCCGGGAAGCGCCACGAGAAGGCATCACCCATGAAGCACTGGTCGCAAAAATGCCTGGGGAAGTCTACGCATGTGACACGCCAGAACAGCTGCCAGATATGCTCCATACCCTCACTCAGCCGGACGATATGGTGCTGTGCCTAGGCGCAGGGACGATCTCCACCATTGCTCGTGCCCTGGCAGACCAACTGTCTGCCCTACCGCAACGCACATGCGCTTAAGCGAAGACCTGAAATCTCGCTTGCCGATCATTCGGGGGCGGTATTTATTCGATGTCCCGCTGGCCCCTGTCCTCTGGTTTCAGGTCGGCGGATGTGCCGATGTGACCTTCAAGCCAGCCGATCTTGAAGATCTCTGTTTCTTCTTGAAAAACAAGCCAGCCGATCTCCCTGTATCTGTCATTGGCGTCGGCTCGAATCTCCTGGTGAGGGACGGGGGCGTGCCAGGCGTTGTCATACGCTTAGGCCGTGGCTTCACGGAGTTGCGGATTGAAGATACTCAGGTTCATGTGGGGGCCGCCGTCCTGGATCGCACCGTCGCCCTCTACACGGCAGAAGAAGGCATCACAGGCCTCGAATTCCTCTGTGGCATTCCCGGTACCATCGGCGGTGCCCTGCGTATGAATGCGGGATGTTATGGATCGGAGATCGCTCAAGTCCTTGTGCATGCTCTGGCTGTTGATCCTCAAGGGACTGTCCATCAACTGGCCCCTGAAGAAATGGGATTGAGCTACCGTCACTGTGACGTTCCCAAAGATTGGATCTTCGTTGGCGCATGTTTGCGAGGAGAAAAAGGGGAGGCTTTAGAAAGCCAAGAAAAAATCAAAACCCTCCTCGAAACCCGTGAGAAAACCCAACCTATCCATTCTCGCACGGGCGGCAGTACCTTTGCCAACCCAGAAGGCTTAAGCGCATGGAAACTCATTGACCAAGCCGGCTGCCGAGGCCTTCAAATTGGAGGTGCCCGCATGTCTGATCTCCATTGCAATTTTATGCTCAACACAGGCGGAGCCACCGCTCAAGATTTGGAAGCTTTAGGCGAAGAAGTCCGCCGCCGGGTCTTGGCGGAGTCAGGCGTGGAGCTTCGGTGGGAGATTGAGAGAGTGGGGGAGTCGTCGTCATAATGTCGTCATAATCATTTTTCCTCTCCTTTCTTAAGTTTCCTCATTCCTTCAGTCGTACGCCCTGAAGGAGCTCTCAAACGTGTTCTCTCATAAGAGGGCAAGGAGTAAACCAGGAGGTCATTGTTTCTTATCTCGGCAGGGGCGAAAAATTCGCTTTATTCCCTAAAGGGATCCCGGCTGTCTTTGACAGAACACGTGAAGGAAAAAAAGTGTATACACAAAGGGGGCCCCCTTCTTTTTCCTTCACCAATGTTACCTCTTTGGTTTACAAGCGGACAATATCATAGTTTTTTTGCTGCCAAAATTTCCCGAGTGGCCATAACGATTTAGGCTGGGGGAGGAGGGGCGTCGTGAATAAAGCCTACGTTCAGCATTCCCCAATCTCCCCCCTTGCCCCTCAATCCATAAATGGCTACTGTCCAAAAAAACATCCTCCCAGAAAGGCATAACAATGAAAAAAGTTTTCTTCCTCTGTTCGCTCTCCTTCATGACAACCGCTGCAATCGCAGAGAGTGCTCCCCCTCCACCTCCATGCGGCGCTCAACCCGCTTTCCAGGGATTCTCTCTGGGAGGCACACTGGGATGGGGAGGTGGCACGGCAAGGGTGACGGATGTAACGAATTTGGCGCCCCATACGGTGGGGATAACTAACACCCAATTCCAAACCTCTACTTCCGCCACCTCTTTGGATATCTCAGGCCTTAATGGGGGCCTCATTGCCGGATATCTCCAGCGTTTCGGACCGTGGGGACTGGGGGTAGATTTCTTAGCCAATTGGACATCCATGAATAATTCACAAACAAGTACAAAGGCCTCTCCTTTTCTTGGGCTTCCAGGCACTAGCTCCTTCCAATCTTATTGTCTGCAGGTTGGTCTTAAAAATTCTTTGCAATTGCGGGGCGTTTTTTCATATGTTGTTGCTAACGTCCTCATGCCGAAAATTATCTTAGGGTGGGACAGTTCTCAATATAGTTTCGCAAATACGTCAAATTATTACAATAATTCTTTCGGGGCTTCTACTTCGTGGTCTCCCTCTGTGTCAGGGAACAAACGTCTCAATGGATTTCTCTGGGGAGCCGGTCTTGACTTTCTTATTGCCAAAGATGTGGTTTGCGGACTTGAGTATACAGGGGTGCAATCCCAGAAGGTCACTTTGTCCTCTTCTTCGACTGGAACAACGAGGAATCTTGCTAATATTGCTCCTTTGTCGGCAACATCTACCGTGACGCTCGCTCCTTACTACAGTACGTTTAAGGCGACGCTTAAGTATATGTTTTAGGGGAAGGCCTTGCACTCGACATAGCTCGGCAAAGCCGAGTGGAGTCGAGGGCTTTAGGCCCTTCTTAACCCGGGCTACGCCAAAGGCTTCGCCGTGGCGAGTCGAGGAGCTTCTCTCAGCAGCAATGGTGTTGAAATAAGATCCCCGGTCAACCAACCCTACCACCCCCGATTCGCCATGGCTGGCGAAGCCGGGGATGAAGGGTTGCTAGCCAGGGATAACAACCTTTTTTGAACTTTTGTTCATGAACCTAAACACAAAAAACCGAATATTCTTCTCGTCATTTCCTTGATCCATGCTATAACTCTCCCCACAGAAAAGAGAGAGTCATGGATCTGAAAAACCATCCGCCAAGTCGCTATGGCGTGATGTCACGCCAGCGGAGGCGGACGGTTTAGGAGACAGAAACAGGATAAGCATGGATCTAAAAAACCAAATTTTGACAGACATCGAAAACGCATCTTCTTTGCAGGGTCTGGAGGACGTGCGTGTTGCGGCCTTTGGAAAAAAGGGCGCGATCACCGAGCTCATGAAGGACTTAGGCTCCAAGACGCCTGAGGAACGGCGAGAGATGGGTGCGGCATTCAATATCCTCAAGCAAGAGCTGACCGACGCTTTAGACACACGCAAGCAGATGCTTGAGGAAGCCGACCTCACAGCACGCCTTACGACAGAAACGCTCGATGTCTCTTTGCCTCCTCGGCCGGTTGCAAGCGGAAAAATTCACCCTCTCTCCTCCGTGATGGATCAGATCATCCACATCTTTGGGGGCATGGGCTTTACGGTTGCGGAAGGACCCGATATCGAGGAAGATTTCTACAATTTCACGGCTCTCAACGTTCCTGCGGAACACCCAGCGCGAGAGATGCAGGATACATTCTATTTGCCCCCCGGTGCGACGGAGCAACCTTACGTGCTGCGCACCCATACATCCCCTGTGCAAATCCGCACCATGCTGAAAGGTGAGCCTCCGATTCGTATCATTGCACCCGGGCGCACCTTTCGCTCTGATTACGACGCCACCCACACGCCGATGTTTCATCAGGTCGAAGGAATTGTGGTGGATAAACACACCCACATGGGACACCTGAAAGGATGCTTGGAAGAGTTCTGCCGGTTGTTCTTTGAGGATCCCGCGCTGAAGCTGCGGTTTCGCCCCAGTTACTTCCCCTTTACCGAGCCTTCCGCTGAGGTCGATATCCAGTGGAAAGGCGACAAATGGCTCGAGATTTTAGGGTGTGGGATGGTGCATCCCAATGTGCTCAGAAACTGCAATATTGACCCAGATGTGTACCAAGGCTTCGCCTTTGGCATGGGCATTGAGCGTATCACCATGCTGAAGTATGGCATTGAGGACTTGCGTCTCTTTTTTGAGTCCGACCTTCGGTGGCTCAATCACTATGGCTTTTCTGTAGATGCGAGGGAATAGAACATGAAATTTACCCTCTCCTGGCTACGCGATCATTTAGAGACAACAGCACCCCTCGACACCATTCTGGATACTCTCACGGCCCTCGGGCTTACGGTCGAGAGCGTTGAGAACAAAGCGGAAGCCTTAGCGCCCTTTACCGTGTGCCTCATTGAGGAGGCAGAGCGTCACCCCAATGCGGATCGCCTCCAGGTCTGCAAAGTCAATACAGGGACGGAAGTGATCCAAGTCGTGTGCGGTGCGTCCAATGCTCGCAAAGGACTCAAGACAGTTCTCGGTCGTCCTGGCGTCGTGATCCCCTCAACGGGACAAGCGCTTAAAGTGGGCAATGTGCGGGGCGTTGATAGCTTTGGGATGATGTGCTCCGCAACTGAGCTCCTTTTGGGAACAGAGTCAGAGGGAATTGTTGAAGTTGAGCCGAATGCTCCTCTCGGCGAAAGCTATGCCAAACTCTTAGGTCTTGATGATGTTCTCATTGACATTGATATCACCCCCAATCGAGGCGATTGCTTGGGGGTTTTAGGCATTGCGCGGGATCTAGCGGCAGCGGGGCTGGGTAAGCTCCACCCGCCTTCGCTGGCGGTCATCCGCCATAGCGACTTGGCGGGCTGCGACACTGTGACACTGCAGTGCGACACTGGCGTGTGCCCCCACTTCACCGGCCGCATTATTCGCAATGTCAAAAATGGCCCCAGCCCGGAGGGACTGCGTAAAAAGCTCCAATCCGTAGGCCTCAAGTCCATTTCAACACTCGTGGACATTACGAACTTCTTTTCCCACGACAGGGCGCGTCCCCTCCATGTGTTTGATTGGGACAAGATCAAAGGAAACATCACCATCCGCGCCTCTCAAGAGGGGGAATCCTTTGAGGCGTTAGACGATAAAACCTACACTCTCAAAGAAGGGTCCACTGTCATTTGCGATGATACGGGCATTATTTCTTTAGCGGGTATCATGGGGGGAAAAAGCACAGGCTGCGATGAGACCACCACCAACGTCTTCCTTGAAGCCGCTTTCTTTGACCCCATCCAGATTGCCATGACCGCCCGCCCTCTGGGCATTATTAGCGATGCCCGGTCGCGCTTTGAGCGGGGCGTAGACCCAGCTTCAACCCTCCCCGGCCTTGAGGCTGCCACGAAGATGATCCTGGAGTTGTGTGGAGGAGAAGCGGGTGACATTATGGAAGCAGGCGCTGCGCCCTCTTTTAATACACCCATCCGATTCCGCCCGGAACGGGTGGAGAGCCTCGGCGGGCTGAAGGTGGCCCCTCAACGCGCGGCTGAGATTTTGACAAGCCTCGGGTTTGAGGTAACAGGGAGCGGTGAGGCATTCACGGCCCTTCCTCCCTCCTGGCGGTTTGACATTGAAAGAGAAGCAGATCTCGTTGAGGAAATCTTGCGGGTCGAAGGCTATGACAAGATACCTTCCATTCCCTACGGCGTGCGGCCCGAAGCCAAGCCTTTGAGTCCTCTGCAAACCCGTCGTTTTCGTGTGCGGGATCGCCTGGCAGGGCGGGGCATGACGGAAGTCGTGACCTGGTCATTCATCTCTCCAAAAGAAGCAGACCTTTTCGGGGGTGTGCCCGAAAGCTTGGTCCTGCTGAATCCCATTAGTCAAGATCTCAGCGTCATGCGCCCCAGTCTTCTCCCCCATTTGTTAAGTGCTGTGGCACGGAACCAAAATCGGGGGGCGGACGCTGTGAGCCTTTTTGAAGTTGGCCCCCAATACACGAATCCCACCCCTGAAGGCCAACATATGATGGCAGCAGGCGTGCGTGCTGGCGTTTTCCAAGAGGGGAACTGGACACAAAAAACGCGCCCCGTGGATCTTTATGATGCGAAGGGCGATGCATTGGCAGTGATTGAAATGGAGGCGCAAGGCGATCGCGCAACACCCAGCTGGTACCACCCCGGGCGTTCTGCCACTCTCAAGCTTGGCAAAGAAGTGTTAGGCTATTTTGGGGAGCTCCATCCCCGGATTGTAAAAGCGTTTGACCTGAAGGGGCCCGTTGTGGGCTTTGAAATTTTCATCGATCGCTTGCCCCTACCTAAGAAAAAAACAACAGCAAAATCTAAGCTGATCCTCTCCCCCTACCAAGCGGTCGAGCGGGACTTTTCCCTTGTGGTCGAGAACGCGGTTGCAGCGGAGATAGCGCTCAAAGCGGCCCAGAAAGCCGACCCGGTCCTCATCCAAGACGTGACCCTTTTTGATGTCTTTGATTTAGGCGACGGTAAAAAGGCCTTAGGTATTCGTGTGACCTTGCAAGCACAAGATCACACCCTGACCGATGGGGAAATCCAGGACGTATGCGAAAAGGTGGTGGCATCATTAACACGAGCAACAGAAGGCGTATTGAGATGACCGAACTTTCCCACATCCGCAACTTTTCGATCATTGCGCACATTGACCATGGAAAGTCGACGCTCGCGGATCGACTCATCCAGGTATGCGGTGGTCTCACGGAGCGAGAACTGAAAGAACAGGTGCTCGATACTATGGATATCGAGCGGGAGCGCGGCATTACGATTAAGGCCCAGACCGTGCGTCTCACCTATAAGGCCAAGAATGGCGAGACCTATCAGCTCAACCTGATGGACACCCCTGGACACGTGGATTTTGCCTATGAGGTCAGCCGATCCTTAGCAGCCTGTGAAGGATCGTTGTTAGTTGTGGATGCGAGCCAAGGGGTGGAAGCCCAGACCCTCGCCAACGTCTACCAAGCGATCGACAACAATCATGAGATCATTCCTGTTCTCAACAAAGTCGACCTTCCTGCCGCTGAGCCGGATAAGGTCAAAGAACAGATCGAAGATGTCATCGGATTGGATGCCAGTGATGCCCTCATGGTTTCTGCGAAATCGGGCCTTGGTGTGCCCGATGTGCTCGAAGCCATTGTCCACCGCTTACCAGCCCCGAAGGGGGAAAAAGACGCCCCTCTCAAGGCGTTGCTCGTCGACAGTTGGTATGATGCGTATCTTGGTGTCATCATCCTGGTGCGCATTGTGGATGGGATCCTCAAACCCGGCATGAAGATCAAGATGATGTCCACAGGCTCTGTCTATCCCGTCGATCAGGTCGGTGTCTTTACGCCGAAACGCGAAGTGCTCGCGAGCCTCACCCCTGGCGAAGTCGGCTTCTTTACCGCGGGCATTAAGGCCGTGGCCGATTGCAACGTGGGCGATACGGTGACAGAGGACAAACGGTCGGCGGCGGAACCTCTGCCTGGTTTTAAGCCCAGCGTGCCCGTCGTGTTCTGCGGACTTTTCCCGGCAGATGCAGCGGAATTTGATCAACTCCGAGAAAGCCTCGGGAAACTGCGCCTCAATGATGCGAGCTTCCAATTTGAAACGGAATCTTCCGCAGCCCTTGGCTTTGGATTCCGGTGTGGCTTCCTCGGCCTCCTGCACCTTGAGATTATTCAAGAACGATTGGAGCGAGAGTTCAACCTAGACCTGGTCACAACGGCCCCCAGCGTGATCTATAAGCTCCACATGACCAATGGGACCATGATTGAGCTTCACAACCCGGCGGACATGCCGGATGTGATGAAGATTGCGAAGATGGAAGAGCCCTGGATTAAGGCCACCATCCTCGTGCCCGATACGTACCTAGGCTCAGTCCTTACCTTATGTACAGAGCGCCGCGGGATTCAACTCGACCTCACCTATGTGGGCGGGCGGGCCATGGCCGTCTATCGTTTGCCCTTGAATGAAGTCGTCTTTGATTTCTATGATCGTTTGAAATCGGTCAGCCGCGGCTACGCCAGCTTTGACTACCAGATGGATGGGTATGAGGAAGGGGAGCTCGTGAAGCTTTCCGTCTTGGTGAACGGAGATCCCGTGGATGCCCTCTCCACCATTGTCCACCGGTCGCACGCGGAACATCGGGGACGCATGCTGTGTTCCAAACTGAAAGATCTCATCCCTCGCCAGCTCTTCAAAATCGCGATTCAAGCGGCCATTGGGGCGAAAGTCATTGCCCGCGAGACCATCTCCGCCATGCGCAAAGACGTGACCGCGAAATGCTATGGCGGTGACGTTTCAAGAAAGCGGAAATTGCTGGATAAACAAAAGGAAGGCAAGAAACGCATGCGCCAAGTGGGCAATGTGGAAATCCCCCAGTCTGCCTTCTTAGCGGCGTTGAAGATGACAGAGGATTGAGGGGGGGGGAAGCTCTGTTCACAACAGAACTTTACGCTTGTCCATTTTGAGGTGAGTTGTTACTTAAAAGAAAGTCTTTTTGGAGCTTTCTGTCAAAGTATCATAAATTTTACTTAAAAAGGTCATTCAATGAAAAAAATCGTCGGGCTCGCATTAGTGCTTAATTTATTCATCAGTTCGGTTGCTTGTGTTGCATCCGATGCGCAAGATAACCAGAGCCTAGAAAGCTCGCGTACTCCGTCACCAGGCCCGCGACCACATGAGAGAGAACCATTCGTCAAATTTCAAACGACTGCAATGTTTAAGAAGCTGCTGTTCATCGGAACGGCAGCATACCTGGTATCTAAAGGGAAGGGGGTGCGCGCAGACCAAGGGGATGATTCGACACCTTCTTATAGGTGGGCTGTGTCTGAACAGACTGGAGAGCTTTCCTTTATTCCCAGTTGTGAGCTTGTAAAATCGATGCACACAATATCTACCGTAAGCGTAGCGATGGCAAAAGTGAGCATCGCTGATTTTGACAAAGACGTTTTAACCCTTTGCCCGAAGGACTTTGAAAAACATCTCTGTGCCACGGAATTTTATAAATAAGCTGGAGAAATTAACAGCGGAATCTGAAGACTTGGAAGAGGAATATATAAGCTGCCGTATGCGTGAAACAATCGAGAAGGCCGAAAAAAAATACAATGCTAACTATGGTGAATTCCATAAACACCTTCAACACGAGGCCATAACGCGTAAAGAAGAAAAACAGCGTGAAGGAGAAAAGAGAGCGAAGCTCGCGCAGAAACAGCATGTAAGAGAAAGTAGATAATCCTTGGACACGTGTGAGGAGGTTGATGTTTCAACCCCCTCCCTCTCTCCCCTCACCCCACCGGAACATTAACAACCCGGGCACTTCCTTGACCCAGGCGCTCCAGCCGTTTGAGATCCATGAGCTTCTTGATGATGGATTCAACCGTAATAGCGGGAAAGCCCTCGTGCCGCGTCTCATATCGCACCTATATGAGATCCTATGAGATTATATGAGAGGAGGCTGCTGAGGCTACAGTAACCCTATGATTTTGCCATATAAAAAGGTGTCATCCCCGCCTCTCGCCACGGCGTAGCCTTTGGCGTAGCCGAGTCGCGGGGATGACAAGTTGTGGTGCGGGGATGACACGTTTTTACAGCGTGGTCTCAGCCGTCTCCACAGTTTCTTCCTCATCTCCTGCCTCTTCCCTGAGACACGCAACGGAGACAACCGTTTCCCCTTCTGCGACGCGGAAGAGGGTCACCCCTTGAGTCACACGACCTGCAATACGGATACCCTCCACAGGGCAGCGGATGAGCTTGCCCGTATTGGTGACGAGCATGATGTCATCCGTAGCCTGGATGGGGAAGGAGTCAACGATTTTGCCGGTCTTAGGCGTAATGCCCATGGCAGTGAGGCCTTGGCCGCCACGATTGGTACTGCGATATTCGTAAGCCGAAGAGCGTTTACCAAAGCCCTTCTCACTCACGGTGAGGATAAATTCTTCCGCTTCCGCCATGACGGCAAACCGCTCTGGCGAGAGGGTGATCGTTGGTGTGTTTTCACCGACTTCTTCCCCTTCTTGGCGGCGCAGTTTGGAAGCCTGGCGGAGGTAGGCATCACGCTCTTCAATGGTGAAGTCGATCTGGCGCAGAATTGACATGGAGACCACCTCATTTCCTGCGCCAAGGCGAATACCTCGAACGCCTGTTGAGGATCGGCTGGCGAATTCGCGGACATCTGTCACGTCAAAGCGGATACACCGCCCCTCGCGGGTGGTGAGAAGCACATCATCGCTCGCATCACAGGTCTTGACCGCAATGAGCTCTTCCCCTTCTTCCTCCAGCTTCATGGCAATCTTGCCGTTGGAGCGAATGTTGGTGAAGTCAGACAAGGCATTGCGTCGCACATTCCCCTTAGAGGTTGCAAAGAGGATAAACTTATTCTCCCACTGCGCCTTCTCTTCCGGCATGGGCATGATGGTGGAGATCGTTTCCTTATCCTCAAGAGGCAGTAAGTTCACAAGAGCCTTGCCACGAGATTGGGGATTTCCCAAGGGTAACTTGTAGACCTTCATACCGAAAACACGGCCCTTGGTTGTGAAGAACAAGAGTTGCGTTTTCGTATTAGCGACGAAGACATCAGAGACGGCGTCCTCATCCCGCGTGGACATACCTGACCGCCCTTTTCCACCCCGCTTTTGCGCACGATAGGTGGTGGTAGGAACGCGCTTGATGTAGCCGCCAAGGCTGACGGTGACGACCATGTCTTCCGGTTGAATGAAGTCTTCTTCGTCTGCGCTGTTTAATTCTCCCTCTTCAATCGTGGTGCGACGCGGGGTCGCGTAGTTTTCTTTCATCTCCATAAGCTCAGCGCGCATGATCGCAAGGCGCTTATCCCGGGAAGCCAAAATGGAGAGGTACTCTTTAATTTCGTCAACAATGGTTGAGAGTTCACCCGCAATCTTTTCCCGCTCAAGGCCAGTGAGGCGATGGAGGCGGAGTTCCAGAATGGCTTTGGCTTGCACTTCCGACATACGGTAGGTGCCGTCCCCAAGGGCATTCCCGGGCTCATCAATCAAACGGATGAGGGGTTCTACATCATGCACAGGCCAGGCGCGCGCAAGGATCTCTTCCCTCGCCGTTTGAGGATCGGGCGCTTTACGAATCAGGATGATCATGTCATCCAAATTGGCAACCGCTAAGGCAAGGCCGACGAGGACATGAGCCCGATCACGGGCTTTTTTCAATTCAAACCGCGTGCGGCGTGTAATGACTTCTTCTCGGAAGGCAAGGAAACATTCGAGGATAGGCTTCAAGCCCATCTGTTCCGGCCGGCCGGCATTGATGGCCAACATATTGACCCCGAAACTCGTCTGCAGGGGCGTCATCGCATAGAGACGATTGAGGACGACCTCGGGAATAGCATCCTTCTTAAGCTCAATAACAACGCGCATCCCTTGGCGATCTGATTCGTCTCTGAGGTCTGAAATACCCTCAAGTTCCTTATTATTAACGAGTTCTGCAATGCGCTCAATCATTTTGGACTTATTCACCTGATAGGGAACTTCGGTCACAATGATCGCTTCCCGATCTTTGCGGATCGTTTCAACGTGGGTGCGGCTGCGAATCACAAGAGAGCCACGCCCTGTCTTAAAAGCGTTATAAATCCCCCGCCGGCCCATAATCATGGCCCCCGTCGGAAAATCAGGCGCCAGAATGTATTCCATCAACTCTTCGAGGGTAAGATCTGGATTGTCGATGAGGGCACAGCACCCATCAATTACCTCACCTAAATTGTGGGAAGGAATATTCGTGGCCATTCCCACAGCAATTCCTCCCGCCCCGTTGACGAGGAGATTGGGAATGCGCGTTGGCAAAACAGTGGGCTGAACGGTTGTGTTGTCATAATTTGGATAAAAATCAACCGTATCTTTGTCCAGATCGAGCAACAGGTAATGGGCTGGCTTGGAGAGGCGGGATTCCGTATACCGCATCGCAGCGGGAGGATCGCCGTCGATGGATCCGAAGTTTCCCTGGCCATCGATAAGAGGAAGACGCATGGAAAAATCCTGAGCCATGCGCACGAGGGATTCATATACAGCGTCCGGGCTGTGAGGATGGTAAGCACCTACAACGGGGCCCACGATCTGAGCTGATTTTCGGTGGGCTTTGTTAGAATCATACCCCCTTTCATACATAAAATAGAGAATCCGCCGATGCACCGGCTTCAGTCCATCTCGCACATCAGGTAAAGCACGACTGACGATGACGCTCATGGCATAAGAAAGGTAGGAGTCTTTCATCTCCTCTTCGATGCTGATGACTTGATTCTCGATCATGGATTGTTACACTGTCTCAAAAGGGTAAATCGTCATCAATATCTCCGCCCATAGGGGGGAGAGCAGTACCCATCGAGGGGCTTTCAAGGGCACCATACTCGCCCCCTGCGCTCTTTCCGCCATCCAACATGGTGAGTTCCCCTTTGAAACGGGAAAGAACCACTTCAGTTGTGTATTTTTCTTGGCCTGCTTGATCGGTCCATTTGCGGGTTTGAAGTTGCCCCTCAAGGTACACTTTAGCACCTTTTCGCAAGTATTTCTCAGCAATTTCAGAAAGCTTATCGTTGAAAATGACCACCCGGTGCCATTCTGTGCGCTCTTTTCGCTCCTGGGTAGCCTTGTCGCGCCATTGTTCAGACGTTGCAATCGACAGGCTCACAATTTTTAACCCATCTTGGCTCATCCGCACTTCAGGATCTTTCCCCAAATTGCCGACTAAAATAACTTTGTTAACGCTCCCTGCCATAGGACTTTCTCCACATTAAGTTGACTTACCCTCTTATAAGCCATCTCCATGTGAAGCGCCAGAGTGTTTAGAGAAATGTTACTGCAAATCTTCCTTGAACTTGTCCTTCATGGAGAGCAAGCAAAGGGCTGAAATTAAGCAGGCTCCGCTGAGATATATGGCAGGTGAGGCATTATTTCCTGTCCACTCAATAAGAGCTGTTGCAATGATAGGCGCGCTGCTTCCAAAAATAGCCATGCTCAAGCCATGGGAAAGGGAGAGACCGGAGTACCGCACAGACACAGGGAACATCTCAACGAGCGCTGCTGGCAAGGGAGCAAAATAAACCCCCAAAATCATAGCTAAGGTTATTTGCGCCATCAGGGCTGCCATGAAGGAACCCTCAAGGATTTGAAAGAGGGGGTAAGCGCAGCAGACAAAGGCGAGCGTGCTGCCCAATAAAAGAGGCTTGCGCCCAATCTTATCTGAAAGTTTGCCCGAAATAATAATCGCAATCCCCATGGCAATCATACTCAAGGTCGTCATCATGAGGCTCGTCACCATGTCAATGTGAAGGATCGCCGTGAGGAAGTTCGGGATGAAGGTCACAATAAGGTAAAAACCGATGGAGAGGGTGAACTCCATACAAATAATGTAAAATATCTTGCGCCAATGATTGTGAAACAGTTCAGAAACGGGCGTCGAATGTTTCTTACGTTCCTTCTTCGCTTGGGTGAATTGCTTAGGTTCCTGGATGGTTTGGCGCATGATATAGCCCACATATCCCCCCACGACGCTGAGGAGGAAGGGAATGCGCCAGCCCCACGCAAAGAGCTGATCTTTTGAGAGAAACTCACAAATGCCGGTGGCAATGGCTGAGCCGAGCAGAATACCAATCAGAACGCTGAAGATCACCCAACTTCCATACACGCCCCGTTTTCCTTTCTCCGCATGTTCAACCACAAGAATCATGGAGCCTGTAAATTCGCCTCCCATGGAAAGTCCCTGGGCAAGACGGATGATTGTAAGCAAGAGGGGGGCGAGCCACCCAATTTGTTCATAGGTTGGCAAAAGCCCCAAAAGGGTAGTCGGCACCGCCATCAAGAAAATCGACCACAGAAGAGCATTTTTCCGCCCGATCTTATCGCCAATATGGCCAAAGATAATACCGCCCACGGGACGCATAATGACGCCCGCCGCAAATACGCCAAAGGTAGCCATCAGGGCTGCAAAAGGATCAAATTTGGGGAAAAAGAGCTGCCCAATGGTGGTGGCAAAATACCCATAAAGGGCAAAGTCATACCACTCGAGCGCATTCCCGATCATGCAGGACATAATGACCCGCTTGATATAACTTTTTTTATGAGGAATGTCGAAAGAGTCAGCTGTCATGGTTGTTGCCGTCATTTGTCATCTCCAAACGGGGTATCCCCCTGGTTACCGTCGGTCCTTGTCTAAAGGAGACGGGCTTGATTTGCAAGGAAAAGATGCCTTGTGTTTGAACATGGGGGAGGAGAAATGATGGCTGCCCAGATGAGCAACACCCAAATTTACCCAGGCCATCTCTTTTGAGAAGAGCCTGGGTATTTCTTGAAGCACCTTCTAGAATAATAAAACTTATTCAAAAAGGCGCTGACATAAAATGTTTGTGGTTATAGCATTGTTGTATTGTTTATAATTGCATCCGCTGCATCAGAAACATTTAATATTTTTGCGATTTTTCTAATAGCATCTTTTTCTTGATCAGATAATCCGTCTGCAGATGCAATTTGTTTGGCTAACAGAAGAGCACGTATTGCAGTTGCCCTTTCTAATTTCTCTAAAGGAATCGCGTCTTTGTATTGTTTCGATAAATTCTCAGCATTAACGCGTACCAAATGGGGCAGCTCTTGCTCTGTATAGTGTTGGTCTAGAGCTTTATGTAAATCTTCTTTGAAATATTTATCCATTTCTTCGTCATGCTTTTTTCTTTCATTTTCATTCGATGAAATGATAAGTGATTTATAATCTAATTTAGTCGCTAGATCATGTGCGAGAGCTTTCGTAACTTCTTTTTCAACCTCGCTATATCCATCAGCTTGTGAAACGAGCTGAATGACAGAAAACATACAGGGTAGAAAACTATGAGCAGAGTGCATAGTAAACTCTTGAATAGCAGTCTGTTGTACGATCGGATTGTGTTGATTTTTCGTAACAACAGGCACGTCCTCTCCCCACATGAGCGCCTTTAAAGGAGCATATTGATCCTGCTGAACCGATGCTGCTGGCGCAGATGCAGACAATTGAGAAGAAAAGCTAGAAGCTAACAATACAGATACGCACGCAACAGAATGGAGTAGTTTTATTGTATTTTTCATCTTTTTGCCTTATTTTTATATGTTGAAGTCTGTACGTAAATTTACCGTACATTCGCTATGTTCTACTCACAGGCACAGCATGTCAATCTGAATTTTTATGAGGAAAGATATCAAGCCTAGAGCTGCTCTTCGGCCACATGAGCGGCTTTGAGGAGAGAGTGGCGGGTATGACGAATCATGGCTTGGCTTGCGATCATTTCAGAAATCACAAGGGTTGCCCCATGTTACGTCACAAGCCGCCGAAAAGGCATCCCTGACATAGGTGCCAGGATAACGTTCCCTTCGAGAGTGAGGGGGCCAATACGGAGTGTCATCTCTGGTCCTTAAGCAACCACCCCCACAAGTTCTTCCAAAATTTGCCGTGCACCCTGCAAACAAGCGCTAGGCGAGGCAAAAGCGCGGGTATAAACAACCTTCTGATCCGGGCGAATTTTAGCCGTCCCCTTTTGGTCCGTGATGTGGTGGATTAAGCGCTCCGGGTGAGGAGGGCTGTCCTTATAGAAGGAGATCAGTACTCCCTTCAGACCTACCTCCACTTTATCCACATGGGCCATGCGGCAGAGGGATTTCAGATAGATCACCTCGAGAAGGTTTTTGACTTCTTCCGGGAGGGGACCAAAGCGGTCCACAAGTTCAACGGCGAACTGATCGATTTCCTCCCGTGTTTGCAAGTCGCTCGCCCGTTTGTAGAGACTCAGGCGCAGGCCCAGGTCAGCCACATAACTGTCAGGAATCAACACCGAAATTCCAATTTTGATTTGCGGCACAAATGAGGAAATCTCAACCGCCTCGCCTGTTTGTTCACTCCGTAAGGCGGCAATCGCCTCTTCCAGCATGTGTTGGTAGAGCTCAAGTCCCACCTCGCGAATATGGCCGGATTGTTCCTCGCCCACGAGATTCCCCGCCCCGCGGATATCCATATCGTGGCTGGCTAGGGTAAATCCAGCGCCTAGGGTATCGAGGGATTGGATGACCTCAAGGCGCTTCTGGGCATCCCCGGATAAGGGGTGACCTGCCCCATAGGTGAGGTACGCGTAACCCCGTGCTTTCGCCCGTCCCACCCGACCGCGGAGCTGGTAAAGTTGGGAGAGGCCAAACATATCCGCCCGGTGGATGATGAGGGTATTGGCTCGCGGAATATCAATGCCTGACTCAATAATATTGGTGCTCAGAAGCACATCGAAAGCCCCCTCATAGAAAGAAGACATCACGTTTTCCAGCGCCGTGGGACTCAGCTGACCATGAGCCACCGCAAAGGTGACTTCGGGGACGAATTGATGCAGGCGCTTCGCTACCGTATCGAGATCACTAAGACGAGGACACACATAGAAGGTTTGCCCGCCGCGGAATTGTTCCCGCAAGATGGCTTCCCGAATCACCATGCCATCAAAGGGCAGCACGAAGGTGCGCACCGCCATGCGGTCAAGGGGCGGTGTCGTAATCAGGCTCATCTCCCGTACCCCGGACAGGGCCATCTGGAGGGTCCGAGGAATCGGCGTTGCGGTCAGGGTTAACACATGGATGTTATCCTTAAGGGTCTTGAGCTTTTCCTTTTGAGCCACCCCAAAATGCTGTTCCTCATCCACAATCAGAAGCCCGAGATCATGAAATTTCACAGACGCAGAGAGAATCGCATGGGTCCCAATGAGGATCTGAATCTCACCTTTTTCGAGTTTCTCCTTGATGCGGGTGGCGTCCTTTGGCTTCACAAGGCGGGACAGTTGCGCAATCTGCACGCCCATATCTTTAAACCGGGTCACAAAGGACTGATAATGCTGACGCGCCAGTAAGGTTGTGGGCACGATGACGGCAACTTGTTTTCCCGAAGAAACGGCTACAAAGGCGGCCCGCATGGCCACCTCCGTCTTGCCAAAGCCCACATCCCCACAAATAAGACGATCCATGGGCTGGCCTTTGCTGAGATCTTGGAGAACATCCTCAATCGCATTTAACTGATCGTCCGTTTCCGGATAGGGGAAGCGGGCCTCAAATTCCCCGTAGAGTCCCTCCGGTTTTTCCAGCACTTCTGCTTGATGGAGGGTGCGAGCTGCCGCCACCTTCAGCAAATAATCCGCCGTTTCCTTGAGGCGCTTTTTGACCTTCGCTTTCCGCGCCTGCCACGCCACGCCGCCCAATTTATCAAGAGGAGAATTTGCATCTCCGGCCCCATAGCGGGTAAGGACGTCAATGTTTTCGACGGGCACAAAAAGCTTGGCGCCTCCATCATAAACAATCTCCAAACAATCATGAGGTTTACCGCCATCCACGGTAAGGGTATGGAGCCCTTCATAACGCCCAATGCCGTGCTCTGTATGGACCACCAGATCGCCTTGCTGGAGGCTTGAGACTTCTTGAAGAAAGAGGTCATTGCGCTTCTTCGCCTTCAAAGGCCGCCCGATGCGTTCCCCCAAAATATCTTCTTCCGTAATCACGAGAAGGGTTGGGGTTTGGAAACCCGCCGTCATCTCCACCACGGCAAGGGCTGGCTTTTGTGTAAGCTCAGCAAAAGAGGTAATAGGGGTTAAGGTGGGGAAGTGATGCTCTGCCAGAATATGGCTGAGGCGCTCCGCGGACCCTGGGGTCATGGCCACAACCAGCACCTGCTTTTTTTCCTTTAAGGCAGTAGCTACCGTCTCATTGAGCGCATCAAATCCTTTGAAAGGAGCCAGCGTTTTTCCGCCCGCATCCTTGTGCGCCCCAGGATGAGAGAAGGGGGTAAAAGTAATGGCGGGCGGCAAGGGGGCATCCAGCTGATAAAGGGTTTCCGGAAGCAACGGGTGATAGGGGACGCCTTGGGCTTCCAAAGATTGAAACTGAACCCGGGTTTGATAGTGATCTCGAATTTGTTCCCCCTGAGTGGCACGCACCGACTCCAGTTGGTCATCCACGCAATACACAGCCCCTGCCGTATAGTCCGCCAAGGTCTCAAGAGTGGGATAGAAAAGAGGCAGCCAGTGCTCCATGCCAGGATGGGTTCGTCCTTCCGAAATGGCAAGATAAAGAGGGTCATTTCCCGGATCCCCAAAGGCCTCCCGATAGCCTTTTCGAAAGCATTCGATGGTGTCGGGTGTAAGGTGAATTTCCCCCATGGGTTTGAGGACGAGGTGATCCACAGTGCCCGTGGTCAGCTGAGACACCGCATCAAAGGTGCGCAAACTCTCGAGCGTTGAGCCAAAAAAATCCAACCGAAAGGGGGTGGGGTAGCCGGGCGGAAAGAGGTCCAGAAGTCCTCCGCGCAAGGCAAATTCGCCCCATTCCCGCACCGTCTCTCGCCGCACATATCCCTGAGTGGTCAGAAAAGAGAGGAGAGTTTTATGGTCAACGGTGGCGTCCTTTTGGAGCGTCCACTGTCGCCCTTGAAGGGCTACTCGTGGCGGAAGTTTCTGTAAAAAGGCCGGGAGCGTTGTGAGAATGAGATACCGCTCAGGCGTTTCCGTGAGTGAGGTCAGTGTATCCAATCGTTGCGCCACCACATCTGGGTGAGGCGATGTGCGGTCGTAAGGCATGCAATCCCAACTGGGAAACGAATGAACGGGGGAGGCCACGCCAAAAAAGGGAAGTTGTTCCTTCAGCCGCGCCGCCCGTCCTTCATCCCGAGCGATATAAACGATCCTCTTGTGAGTGTGGGAGAGCTCAGCCAACAGAAGAGCATCATAGCCGTCGGGGACGTTGGTCAGGAAGGTTGGGGTCATAGGTATCAGTATCGTTAGTGGGGCAGTGAAAAAGGTGTCATCCCCGGCTTACAAATCCTTCATTTGCGTAGCAAATGTTTAGGATTTGTTGACCGGGGACCCAGAAAGCCAAAGTATGAAAGAGCGTTTATGTGGCTCCTGGGTCCCCGATCAAGATCTCCTAACCCCCCGCGGGCTAAGGAGATCTAAGTCGGGGATGACAATCTATTATGTTCTAAAATATCTTCAACGAGCTTTTGCAAATGAGGATTTGAAACGCGCTTATCCTCAAACAACCAACCATAAAGTTCCTGATCAGAAAAGGCAAGGAGCTGTTCAAAATGGAGGAGTGCGTCCGGCGTCATGACCGGCACAGAAGCACGCGCAAAATTGCCTAAGATCAGGTCCATCTCCCGCATGCCCCGATGGTGACTGATGTACAGAAGGCGTTTGCGGTGGACGTCAGATGAGGTCACGTTTGACCCACTCTAACGCATACAGCCGCAAGGCGCTCGACAGATTTCCCATGCGCGTTGCGTCCACCTCTTTCACAAGATGGGCGAGGGAAATGCCCCGCTCCTGAGCCGCTTGATCCAACACTTCCCAGAAGGCATTCTCCAAGGATACGCTCGTCTGGTGGCCCATCAGGCTGAGAGAGCGCTTGCGGGTTTCAGAAGGTGAGGTCACGGGATCCCACCATGCTTTCAGGACGCACCCATTGGGCATACTCAGCGTCTGTCACATACCCTAAAGCCAAGGCAGCCTCCCGCAAGGATGTGTTCTCAGCGTGAGCTTTTTTGGCAATGTCTGCCGCTTTGTCATACCCGATGTGGGGGCTTAAAGCCGTCACCAGCATCAGGGAATTGCGCACGAAAGACTGGAGGCGGTCCTCATTGGCTGTCAAACCTTCCACGCAATGTTCCCGAAAACTCTCACAAACATCCGTCAGCAAACGAATGGACTGAAGGACATTGTAGATAATCACCGGCTTAAACACATTGAGCTCAAACTGCCCACTGGCGCCTGCGATCGTGACCGTCACGTGATTCCCCATCACCTGGGCGGCCACCATAGTGAGGGCCTCGCACTGAGTTGGATTGACCTTGCCGGGCATGATCGAGGATCCGGGTTCATTTTCTGGGAGGGAGAGTTCCCCAATGCCACCCGAGCCTAAAAGCCGAATATCGTTGCCAATCTTCATGAGGGAAACGGCCAAGGTGTTCAGAACGCCTGAGACAGCCACAAGTGCATCTTCCGACGCCAGGGCCTCAAACTTATTTGGGGCTGAGACAAAGGGAAGACCGGTGAACTCTGCCACTTTTTTGGCAAACATTTCCCCAAAGCGAGGGTTCGCATTGAGCCCTGTGCCCACCGCCGTTCCCCCTTGAGCCAACTCATACACAGGAGGCAAGGCATTCTCGAGTCCCTGGATTCCGCGCTTAAGCTGCACCACATATCCGGAGAATTCCTGACCTAAGGTCATGGGAGTGGCATCTTGCAGATGGGTTCGCCCAATTTTAATGAGATTTTGGAAGGCCCGCGCTTTCTCTTGGAAGGCCTCTATCAAAGCTCGTAATGTGGGCAGCAGATGGTGCTGAATCTCACAGACGGTTGCGATATGCATCACGGTGGGGAAGGTATCATTGGTTGATTGTCCTCGATTCACATGATCGTTGGGATGTACCGGTATTTTGGAACCTAAGGTGCCCCCTAACAACTCAATGGCCCGATTCGCGATGACCTCATTGGCATTCATATGGGTCTGCGTGCCCGATCCGGTTTGCCACACCTTTAAGGGAAAATGATCATCCCATTTGCCTTGCTCCACTTCTTCGGCGGCCTGCACAATGGCCTTGCCGAGAACAGGATCCAGATCCCCAAGGTCCATATTCACAAGTGCTGCCGCTCGTTTCTGCAACCCTAAGGTGTGAATGAGGGAGAGGGGCATGAGCTCATCCCCAATGCAGAAGTTTTTGAGAGAGCGTTCTGTCTGCGCCCCCCAGTATGTATCAGCAGCAACATCGAGGGAGCCAAACGAGTCGGTTTCTGTGCGGGTCATGATAATCTCCTGAAATAAGATGGGTAAGTCTAGCAGTGGAGCGGTGGAGCGGTATAGCAGAAAAAAGAGCTACACAACTCTCCGTGTCATCCCCGCGCAGGCGGGGACCCAGACTTACACTCTTTTTTTCTCTATTTGAAAAGATGGTTTTGCTGTAAGCTTTTTAAAGAAAGTTTTATCTGGGTCCCCGCCTGCGCGGGGATGACAGTGGGGAAAAATGACAAAGAAAAAAAACTGTGACCTGCGACACTGTGACACTGCTTCCTGGCTCCTCCTCGATTTTGACAACTGTCAAATGGCCACGGAACATCTCGCAGTGCCGTCGTTGATTGCACGATTCAATGTCCTGTATGGAGATCAAATCTCTCACCCGCTCACCTTCGAAGAATTCAAGAAACATTTTCATGGCCAGGCGCGAGAGGCCCTCTGTGCAAATCTCTCTAAGCATTTTGGGATCACCGTGGACTATCCCACCCTTTACGATGCGCGCGAATGGCGCATGATGCAGTCTCTCCAACAAACGGGCGTTGAGATGGCGCCGCACCTCATTGAAACCCTCGCCCTTTTAGAGCGCAAAGGATACAGATTCGCTTGCGTGTCAAATAACCCGATCCAGCGGGGTCTAGCCGCGATGCGCTATGCGACCAACGGAGAAGGGGACCGCCTCGCGCGCTTCTTCGGCACTGCTTTTTTTGAAGCGGGAGAGATTCAAAAGCCAAAGCCCGATGTTTACGTCAGGGCTATGGAACAGCTGGACATATCTCCTCAAAACTGTTTTGCAATTGAGGACAGTGTGGCAGGCGCGCGTGCGGCCATAAGTGCGGGTATTCCGACTTTTGGCTTTATCGGATTCGCAGATGATCCTCAAGAGATGGCCACAAAATTAAAGACAGAAGGGGTGATTGCGTGTTTCCAAGAGTGGACAGAATTCCCAGGCTTGCTAGGTGTAAACATTTAAAGAGACCCTGGCAGGAGTGGAGGGACTCGAACCCCCAACCCCCGGTTTTGGAGACCGGTGCTCTAGCCAGTTGAGCTACACTCCTTTAGGTCAGGGGGCAGAAAACAGGAGCCAGGTGACAGGAAAGAAGTCCTGACTCCTGTTTCCTGTTTTCTGACTCCTGAAAGTCTGGAGCGGGTGGAGGGAATCGAACCCTCGTAGCCAGCTTGGAAGGCTGGAGCTCTACCATTGAGCTACACCCGCTAAAAAACCAAAGCTTGACCGACAACCTAAGGGGATTTTTCGCCTCTGTCAAGATATCAGGAGACAGAAAACAGGAGTCAGGAGTCAGGACTTCTTTCCTGTCCCCTGACACCTGGTTTCTGATTCCTGCTATGCACAAAAAAAGAGCCCGAAGGCTCTTTTTGATGATGTTTAGGAAGCTAAAAATCTAATATTTACTGTAAAACTTATTCAGTTTTTTGCTTTGAGCCCAAATTATATCCTTGAGAATCACATGTAGGATCGTTAGGATAGTCCTGACAATTAATAGCTTGTAGGGATCCAGGGTCTGCCATCGCACTTGCATTCACAGCAAGAAATCCAAGGACTAAGGTGAGATTTAATAAGGTCTTGTACATTTTCGGTCTCCATTTTTGTGTTATGTTGCAGTATAAAGAAAAAAAGTTTATTTTTTATTAAGAGGGAGGAGAGAAATTATAGTAGGGGGTGGCATCAAATGGGACTACAAAAAAGATTGTCATCCTTGGCAGACAGGCCTTGCCCTCCACGAAGCCCGACATCATCGGGCGGAGTCGAGGGTTTTAGGCCCTTCTTGAGCGAGGATCCACTTGGCAGGAGTCAGGAAACAGGGACCAGGAAGAAAATCCTGTTTCCTGTTTTCTGAAAACTGTTTCCTGATAATAAGATCCCCGGTCAAGAAGTGCTAAAAATTTGCGATGCAAATCAAGCACTTCTAGCCAGGGATGACAATTTTATGTACTTTCCTACTTTTTCTCCGCCCCGCGTGCCAGAACAGGTTCAGCTTTTGTGGGTGGCATAACCACGCGGATATGGAGTTCCTTGAGCTGCTCGTCTCGGATGAGGGAAGGGGCTCCCATGAGAAGATCTTCAGCCTTTTGGTTCATGGGAAAGGCCACAACTTCCCGTAGATTGGGCTCATCAGCCAGGAGCATCACGATCCGGTCAATCCCAGGGGCCGCCCCGCCATGGGGAGGAGCCCCATAACAAAACGCCCGGAGCATGCCCGCAAATTGGGTTTCCACCTCTTCTTGGGTGTATCCCGCAATGGAGAAAGCTTTGAGCATGATCTCGGGCATATGGTTCCGGATGCCGCCACTGCACAACTCAGATCCATTGCAAACGATGTCATACTGGAAGGCTTTGATCTCCAGAGGGTCGGTGTTTTCGAGCGCCTCCATGCCGCCTTGGGGCATGCAGAAGGGGTTGTGGGAGAAATCGAGCTTGCCTGTTGTTTCATCCCATTCAAACATGGGGAAGTCCACGATAAAGCAGAAACGAAACGCATTCTTTTCAAGAAGATCGAGCTCTTCGCCAAGTCGCGTGCGCGCAAGGCCTGCGAGCTTTGCTGTTGCTTTCTCTTTACCGCAGGCAAAAAAGACCGTGTCTCCTTCACCCACATGGGTGAGGGCTTTGAGCATTTCAAGCCGGTCTGCATCCAAGAATTTCGCAATCGGGCCCTTGGCCCCTTCTGGACCAAAGGTAATATACCCAAGGCCTGGTGCTCCCTGCTCTTGGGCCCACCCATTCATCTTGTCAAAGAAGCTCCGGGGCTGCTCGGCCGTTGCCGGCGCTGGGATGGCACGCACCACACCGCCCTTCTCAATAGCCTTTGCAAAGATGGAAAAGTCTGACCCTTCAAAGACAGAAGTCACATCCGCAATAAGGAGAGGGTTGCGAAGATCGGGTTTGTCTGAGCCATATTTAAGCATCGCCTCATCATAAGGAATGCGGGGGAAGGGCATCGGCGTGACGATCTTGCCGTTGCCAAATTCCACAAAAACATCATGAAGGACGGGCTCAATGGCCGCGAAAACATCCTCTTGGGTGACGAAAGACATCTCAAAGTCGAGTTGGTAAAATTCACCCGGAGACCGATCGGCACGCGCGTCTTCATCCCGAAAACAAGGGGCGATTTGGAAATATTTGTCAAAGCCCGCAACCATGAGCAACTGTTTAAATTGCTGGGGGGCTTGAGGCAAAGCATAAAAATGACCCGGATGCACGCGACTGGGGACGACGTAATCCCGCGCACCTTCTGGGGAGCTCGCGGTCAGGATGGGGGTTTGCATTTCGAGAAACCCTTGGGCGATCATTTTTTGCCGCAAGGCCGAAATGACGTGGCTGCGCAAGACAATGTTGGCATGCATTTTTTCTCGCCTGAGGTCCAAAAACCGATATTTAAGGCGGGTTTCTTCTGGAAACTCCCCGTTGCTATTGACCTGAAGGGGCAACATCTCTGCCTTCGATTGGACCTCAAGGGTGTCGACAGCAATCTCGATCTCGCCCGTGGGCATGAGGGCGTTCACCGTGTCCGGCGTTCTTTTCACAACAGTTCCCGTGAGGGTGATGACGCTTTCAAGACGGACGTCCTCTGCGGGTTTGAAAGCCGGATTTTCCGAATTAATCACACACTGGGTAAGACCGTAGTGGTCCCGAAGGTCGATAAAAAGAAGGTGGCCATGGTCACGCTTGCGATGAACCCATCCTGAAAGACGAACTTTGTCGCCGGTGTTTTGAGGGCGCAGAGCTCCGCAGGTATGGGTACGGTAGGGATGGGTCATTTTGGTGCCTTTTTCGAAGGTTGTGGTGCTTGTCCCCAAGGGCAGTGGGGGGCCTCTTTGCCGACTTGGAGGTGTCCCTCTTTCGTGACGTAAACATAAATATGTGTATCACTTCCAATGTTTGTGACGACGAGAGGGGCCTCGTTGGGGCGCCCTTCCTTTAACAGGTACACATGCAACTCGGATGCGGGGATTGAAAAGTAGGCGGTCGTTTTTTCTCTTTCAAAGCCGGGAAGCGGAGAAAAGGCCATGGTGTCCGAGCTAATAATTTGTCCGTTTTCTCTCAATTCGATGAGAATAGAAGATTTGACGAAAGCGTCGACACCTTGGGCAGAAGAGAGATTCTGATCGGAACGCACATGGACCGTATAGGCTTGCGCTCCTGAAAGGCACAAACTTGAGAAAACAAGATAAGCGACAAGATAAGCGAAAAACCGGTGCATACAAGACATTCCATGTTGTCATTCTTAGTTGTAGACCTTATGCTCAGACTCTTTCCTTGTCAAGGTGATACAAAGAGCAATGACGCTTATAACAAGCACACAAGATTTAATCTCGTTTTGCGAGAGGGCCTCTTCTTCCTCCTATATTACGGTTGATACAGAATTCGTGCGTGAAACCACTTACTGGCCCCAATTGTGCCTTATTCAGGTCGGTTTGGCACACGAAGCTGTAGCAATTGATCCCCTCGCACCCGGGATAGACTTAACGTCTTTCTTTGCTCTTCTTCAAAACCCTGATGTTCTGAAAGTCGTCCATTCCGGTCGGCAAGATGTTGAAATTTTCTATCACCTGACGGGCGAGATTCCCAAACCTCTTTTTGATACGCAGATTGCCGCCATGGTGTGCGGATTTGGGGAAGCGGTTGCTTATGATGCCCTTGTCCAACGCTATGCGAAAGTGTCGATTGATAAGTCATCTCGGTATACCCACTGGGCCCAACGTCCTCTGACAGAAAAGCAACTTACCTATGCCTTAGGCGATGTAACCCACTTGCGGGTCATTTACGAGAAGCTCGTCAAGCGACTCCAAGAGGAAGATCGCACCCATTGGGTCGAAGATGAAGTTGAGATTCTGACAAATCCTGCGACCTATGCCGTTGATCCCTCAACCCTGTGGCAAAAAATAAAAGTGCGATCGGCAACACCCCGCCTCCTCGCGATTCTACGGGATCTTGCGGCATGGCGCGATTTGATGGCCAAGCAGCGCAATGTCCCCCGTGCGCGTGTCCTGCGGGATGAGGCCCTTCTTGATCTTGCGGCATCTGCACCCCGCTCTCTTGCGGATCTAGAGCGTATGCGAGGCGTGCCCCCCTCTCTTGCGAAAGGAAAAGAAGGAACGGTGATTCTTGGACTCATCGAGAAAGCGCTCGCCCTTCCTGTCGATCAGTGTCCTCCTGTGAAGCAGAATCATGAGTCCCCACCGGGTACATCGGCGCTTATCGAAATGCTCCGTCTCCTCCTGAAATTACAATCTGATAAATATCAGGTTGCCCAAAAGCTCATCGCAACAAGTGCGGATATCGAAGAAATCGCCCGCTCTTCTGCGCCTCAGGTGCCGGCACTGAGCGGATGGCGGAATGACATATTTGGAAAGACAGCGATGGCGCTCAAACAAGGAAAAGTGGGATTTGGGTTGCAGGATAATAAGATTACCCTGATTCCGCTGCCTTAATCTTTAGGGGGCAGCGCTAAGGTTGGGACCTCGCCGTGTGCCGTTCCCCCTCTTCCTGAAAGGCTGGGGAAGGTCATAAAATAGTCATGCACGCTGAAATCCTGCTGGGATAAAGGGCTTTTCAGATAGGTCCCATCTTCTTGAAGCACCCAACTCTGGGCTTTGTCCTTCAAATACGCCACCATGATTTGGTTTAATATCTGTTCTTTGACCGTCTGGTTTTCAATGGGGATGAGGGTCTCAATGCGCCAGTCTAGATTACGGGGCATCCAATCTGCTGAAGAAATATAGACTTTTGCCTGAGAAGAAGGAAGAAGATGGCCATTCCCAAAACAAAAAACTCGGGAATGTTCTAAGAATCGTCCAATAATGCTTTTGACCCGTATATTTTCTGAAAGTCCCTTAACGCCTGGGCGCAAACAGCAAATGCCGCGCACGATAAGGTCAATGGAGACGCCACTTGCCGATGCTTGGTAGAGAAGATCAATAATTCTTTGATCCACGAGCGAATTCATTTTTGCCCAAATAGAGGCGGGCTTCCCCTTTTTCGCATTTTGAATTTCATTTTTAATCAATTCCTCGAGTTTGTTTCTGAGCGTAAGAGGGGAATAGGCGAGTTGTAATAGTTTTTTGGGAGGCGCATATCCGGTGATGTAGTTGAAGATTTTTGAGGCTTCTTCACCTATTTGTTCATCGGTTGTGAAAAGGGAAAGATCATCGTAAATTTGCGCGGTAATGGGATGGTAGTTGCCTGTCCCAAGGTGGGTATAAATCTGCAAGGTATTGTCTTCACGTTTCGTAATAAGCGAAATTTTTCCATGGGTTTTGTACCCGACAATGCCATAAAGGATCATGACGCCTGCCCGCTGCAGATTTTTGGCCCAGGTTAAGTTGGCTTGTTCATCAAAGCGTGCCGTAATTTCGACAACGACCGTGACACTTTTCCCATTTTCAGCAGCTTCAATGAGAGCCGCCACAATGGGGGAGTTATTAGAGGTTCGGTAGAGTGTTTGCTTGATAGAGACCACATGCGGATTGCGCGCCGCCTGCTGCAAAAACTCAACAACAACTTCGAAGCTTTCGTAAGGGTGATGAACGAGAAGATCCTTCTGGGCAATGGCTGTAAAGATATTTCCCCCGCACTCTCGTATCCGTTCTGGATAGCGTTCATGATAGGGGGGATATCTGAGTTTAGGTGCATGAGCGCGTGCGAGTTGTTTCAAGGAATCGAGGCCCAGCATTCCGTTCACTTTGATCACATCCCCAGTGCCAATCGGCAAACTTTCCTCCACAAATTTACGCAAAGAGGGGGGCATGGCGTCCTCAATCATGAGTTGAGCGATTGATCCCCTTTTACGCTTTTTAAGGGCCACCTCAAAATAACGCACAAAATCTTCGGCTTCTTCATGGAACTCTATTTCACTATCTCTTAAGATCCGAAAGCATCCTTTCGCCCCAATGCGAAATCCTGGAAAGAGCTCGCTGATATGCTTGATGATAACATCCTCAACTAACATAAACCGACTGTCCTTATGAGGCAGTTGAACAAAGCGTTGAATTTGAGGGGGGATCGGGATCAAAGCACGCATTTTTTGATCATGTTTTCCCGTCAACTCCAAGGCAATGGCCAATCCCATGTTGGGGATAAAGGGAAAAGGATGGGCAGGATCAATGGCAAGCGGCGTTAAGATAGGAAAAATATCTTGGAAAAAGTAGGTCTTCAGCCACTTGTGATCCAATTTGGATAAACTCTCAGGTTCCACAATGCAAAAATGCTGCTTTGCAAGCGCCGTTGATATTTTTTTAAACTGTTTTTGCTGTGCCTGAATCAACTGCAAGGATCGTTCGTAGATGGCTTGCAACAGCTCATCATTTTCCGTTGTTCCATCCTCTGCGTCTTGCTGGTTTTTCAGGCCTGCCACGCGCACCATATAAAATTCATCTAAGTTGCTGGCAGAAATCGCGATGAAATTAAGACGCTCTAAAAGGGGAATGTCTTCATTATAGGCATTCGCAAATACCCGCTCATTAAAGGCAAGCCAGGATAATTCCCTGTCAAAATAATGAAGGTTCTGTGGCATGAGCGCTCTCAGAGGAAAAGGGATCTTATTCCTGTTCGACGATACGCTCAAAATATAAAAAAAAAGTTAAGGCGGGATGAGTCTCTCGACCTCTGTTATGCATCAACGATGTTGTCATCCCTGGCTAGAAGTGCTTACCCTCGACTTTGGCGAGGGTTTTAGCACTTCTTGACCGGGGATCTTGTTTCAACACAATCACTGCTTTGAGAAGATCCTCGGTCAAGAAAGCCTAAAGCCCTCAACGCCGCCCGGCTTACGCCGGACTTTGTTGAGGGTAAGGCTTTCTAGCCAAGGATGGCAAGTTCATGTACCCACAAATCACAAATGCTCTAATGCAAGCGGTCTACTGCAAATACGCGCTCAAGTAACGCTTCGCATTGAACTCGAGTTCTTTATCGAGATGGGTGAGGACAGTTTCCATCATATTCATCCAGACGATGCGCCGTTGACCTAGGGTGAGGTTGGCTGCCATGGATCGGGAGGTCTGAGAACGTGCATAGGCAAAGCCTTTTGAAACGCCTGCATCATCAAAGATCTCAATCTTAACAGACACTTTGGCCTCATACTGATCCCCTGGCTTTGATGCAAACCATCCTTTGGATTCACGGGGGCCTTGCGAGGACTCAACAACAGAGGCCTCTTCAATGGTAACAACCGCATGCCCTGTTTTTCCAACAGGGATCAAGCGATCTTGAGTCCACTGATGGATCATGGCCATAGGTGGCATGGGCAAGTCATTTTCTACATGGGGGGGCTGAGAAGAAGACTGGTACTGCTTGACAACTTCAACACGGGCGATGTTAAGCCGGAGAGGTTGCTGTGCAAGGTAAGATAAGGTCTGGGGAGGAGGGAGGTCGGGAGAAGATCCGCAGGCGACAAGAAAGAAAACAAGAGCTGTTAAGGGAATAAGACGCATAGAGAAGACCTCCTCAAGAACACGATTGCCCTCATGATTGCAGACTTCGATAAGGGGTTCAAGCGGAATGTTGCGCCGTCTTTGAAAAATCCGCCCAAAAACGGTTGAAATCTTGGGCGCTAATATCCTCAGGCGCATACGCAAACGCTCCCTGATATTCGATCCCTTTGAAATGTATGTCAGGCGTGAGAACCCGGGCCACATCCTCATGATTCTTTTTGCGATCATCAACAAGGAGGATCACTTTTGGATGATAATTTTGGGATTCCATGTGGGTGAGCCAGGTGAGCAGGACACTTCCCTTATTGACATGAGGGTGGCTCTCTCCATTGGAACACAAGATTCCTTTATGAAAAGTAGGATGGCCTTCTAAATGATGGGGGAGATCCGAAAAAACCACCGTGTCGAGAGAGAGGGGGAAAGACTCAGAGAAATCAAAGCCCATTTCCTGAAGATATTTTTGGCGTGTCACAATGTGAGCCTCACAAGACGGATCAATTTTCCCAGCAGGAGAGGCTGTAAAGCCAATCACCTTAACGCCTCTCTTTTGAATCGAAACAAACGTCTCAAGGGTTGTATCCTCAACAGGTCTTCGGGGTCCCACCTGGGTGACGAGCAAAATGGTATAGTCCCGCTGCGCAGGCGTTAATGTCTTCATATGGTCGAGGTAGATCTCAGCATGTTTCCGCATATTGGGGTAGTAGAGAGCCGGGTGCTCAGGTTGGATAAGCGTCATATCGATGTCAAAAGCAACCAGGATATCTTCTGCTTTATATGTGGTGAGTAATAGATCAAGGTGATCGAGAACTTCCTGAATTTTTAAAGCAGCGGTTGGCATGAATAACACCTTTCAAAGACGTGTGGAGCACCAAATCGCAAATCGTGAGGCGGCTTTGATGGCGTGAGTCATGACAGGGTAGGACGAACTGTGTTCCGCAGCAAGATCACGATGTTCCCGTTCTTCCCTCTGGCAGGTATAAATCAGCTCACTAAGATCAGGTTCGCTGTCACCAAGATGGGTCAGTTGGGATTCATAATGGTCATCAATAACCTCCTCAACAGCCACCGTACAGGCCATAGCCGCGCGCTCGCCCAAAAGACCGGTGGCGACCCCTAGCGCGTATCCGGCCACATGCCACAAAGGCTGGAGGAGGGTGGGGCGTACTTGGTTGTGCACAAGAAGCGTATTGAATTTTTCAAGATGCTCCAGTTCTTGTGCCTTCATGTGCTCCAGAAGGGGCGCAGAAGGTGTATTCTTGAGGACAGCCAACTGCCCCTCATAAATGCGCTTAGCCCCATATTCCCCTGCCTGGTTGACGCGTATCATCGATGCAGGGGAAGGGTTCACTTGCAGGACGCCGATCTGTTAACACAGACCCACTTCCAACACAGAAGCATCAGCACAAAAGAGATGAGGGCATTGTAGGCCGCAAGGGAGAATCCAAAAAGGCTCCACGTCACTTGGTCACACCTGACAAAAGGGGTGTTGAGGAGCTGGTCTCTTAAGGCATCCACAGAATCAAAGGCACTGAAATCTTGAGCTGCACAAAAAGCAGGAAGACTCACCCAATGCTGCTGAATGGCCACATGGTAAGCCGCCAGAAGCGTGCCGCCAAAGAACACAAAGCCTAAAAGCAAAAGGGTCCATCGACGTAAGGTGGGAGGAAAAATCAAGAACCCGAGAAGGGAAAGAGCGCCCCCCGCCATAAAGACGTCTTGTTCATAAAGGCACATCGGGCAGGGCTGGACGCCATAGACATGTTTCAACACATAAGCGGCGCCAAGAATTGCAGCACACGTAAGCGCAAGAAAACCGAGAAGATGACGAGATGAGAAAGATTTAAGAAAGGTGAAGCAGCACATACGGATTCTCCTTAGTTTTACTTTAGCTTAACGCATATACAAGCCCGAATCCACCTAAAAGCGCACCCACAGACGCAAGGGTGACAAAAAGGAGATTCTTTTCCATGTATTCCTTAAGAGGCGGCCCAAAATACCAGAATAAAAGAGCAAGAGAAAAAAAGCGAAATCCGCGGGCAATGAGAGACGCACAGGTAAAGGTGATAAAATCCATCCCCATGACGCCTGCCGAGATCGTGACAACTTTATAGGGGATGGGGGTGAGACCTTTAAGGGCAATAATCCAAAAGCCCCATTCATTAAAGCTTGTCTGAAACTTATCAAAAGCCCCCTGCAGGCCATAGGTTTGAACAATAAATTCGCCAAGAGACTCATAAAGGGCGTACCCGATGCCATAGCCAAACCATCCGCCAATCACGGACGCTAAGGTGCAAATGGCCGCAAGCCGCCAAGTATTCTCGCGACGCCCCAAGAGCATGGCGACAAAGAGGGGGTCGGGGGGGATGGGAAAAAAAGAGCTTTCCGCAAACGAAACAGCCCCCAAGATCCAAAGGGCATAAGGGTGGTGGGCAAACCCTAAAATCCAGTTGTAAGCGCGTTGCAGCATGGACGGATGACTCTTTAAAGAATTTGTATGGTTGTTATTTTGCATGCGTTGTTAGTATTTTCAAGGGTCGATCAATATTTATGGTAATCGGGAAAAGGTGTCATCCCGTGTTTTTCTCAGTTTATCATGCTCGGGCTCTCGCCGCGGCGTAGCCTCTGGCGTAGCCGGGAGAAATGCTTAATTTTCTTCTTAGAAAATTCCAGCATTTCTTGACCCGAGTATCGTCTCAATCACGGTATGAATTAGGTCCTCGGATCAAGAAAAGTCGTTGTTTTTTGAAGGAAAAAACAAGCCTTGTCTAGTCCGAGGATGACAAATTGGGAGGTGGGGATGATACCCGCCGACTCTCCGTAATTTTACTTCGCAGCTTGCTGTTGCTGAGAGATCAATTTCTTGATTTCGTCATCAGACTTAAACGTAACTTTGACATTCGTCAGTTTTTTGTTCAATTCTTTGAGAACTTCTGGAGAAATGTCAGCTTTTGGATCCGAGGCGGCGACCATTTCCGTGTAAAGGACAACGCCCCCCTTCTTCGCTCTGATGGATTCAACAATCTTTGAGAATTCAGCAATGACCTTTCCTTTGGCTTCTTCAAAGGCAAGTTCGATACGAATCTTTTTACGCTCAAGTCCAAAACGGACATCATCGAGAAGTGTTGCAAACGCTTTGCGCTTCTTTTCAAATTCCTCTGCAGAGAGTTTCTTTTGGGCTTCAGCGAGCTCTTGGTCTTTCTTTTTGAGTTCTTTTTCTTTCTTAGAAAGGTCTGCTTGGATCAGCATGCGTTCAGCATCAATTTGTTTGAGAATGTCCTTAAAGACGGTTGACTCCTTAATGGTTGACTGCTGGACCGTCGAAATGGTTGCTGAAGAGTCCGCATGAGCAGGTGTTAAAAGAGCAGTCGTTGCAAGAAGGGTTGCATAAAAAATAGGTTTCATTGTCTTTCTCCTTAGTTTGTTAAAATTGAGAACCGAAGGTAACATTAAATTTATCGATGCGGTCAACATTTTTTTGTCCCCATACGGCGGGGGCATAATATATGCCAATAAGTCCGAAAGGGGAACGCCAGGATACACCAGCACCGAGGCCTGCGCGTGGTTTTGCGTTATTGCCTTCAATAAAGGGGCTGGAGACGCCGCAATTCCACACAGCACCCACATCCGTAAAAAAGCTTCCCTTGATACCAAGTTCGGGAGGAAGGCCCAGAGGGAAAAGAAGTTCAACCGTTCCTTTGTAGAAGTAGAGTCCCCCCAAGGAATCGCCTGTCCGGCTATCGCGCGGGCCAACACCTGCGGGCGCAAAACCACGTAACCCTTCCGCACCCAGCTCATAGCGATCAGCAATACGGGTTGTTTTTCCAAGCCCCGAGATCACACCTGCCGAGACCTTTGTTGAAAGAACCCATTTATTTTCTTCGTCCAATGCCTTGTAAACACCAGCACGAATTGTATTTCTAAAGTATTTTACGTTTCCACCCAAGCCTGCGATATCATCAAAAATACCAGCAAAATACCCAGCGGAAGGTTCAACACTATTATTTCGCCCATCATAGAACAAACCATGACCGATTGCTGACATAAACCACGTTCCATTTTGCGCGAGAAGATAAGGGGAAGCATTGACACGTGTATTACTGATGTAATCTCTGTTCGCTGTGTAGTTCCAAGATTGGTTCAAGCGGTCCATCAACTCATATCCAAAAGGAATCGTCACACCGGTTTTTGATTGCTTATACCCATTCCATCCTGATTTTGTATTAAACTTACGCGACATGTGGAAGAGATCAAGACCCGTTGTAAGAGGACGATCCAGGAAGTAAGGGTCTGTAAAACCCGCATGGAGGTCTAAGGCTCTCTGGGCGACCATGACCTTGGCATAAAGGTCGTACCCCTTTCCCATAAAGTTGCGCTCATTCGCGGTCACTGTTCCTAAGGGACCATCGGATGTTGAATAACCTCCAGAAAATGCGAGAGAACCTGTCGGCTTGTCTTCAACTTCGACCTTCAGATCGATTTTATCAGGAGATCCTGTTTCTTCTTTTTTAATCTCCACCTTTTTAAAGAAATCCAAATTTTGAAGCCGTTGTTCTGAACGCTTGAGGAGGATGCTATTGAAAGCATCGCCTTCAGCAAGGCGGAATTCACGGCGAATCACTTCATCATTTGTGCGGTCATTCCCTATGATATTGAGGCGATTAATATAAACGTGGCGACCATCCTTAATAATGAAATCAACATCGATTGTTTGTGTTTGTGGGTTGCGTGTGAATTTGGGTTCAATTTCGACAAACGCAAATCCCTTTTCCCCGATGGCAATCGTCAGTTGCTCGACAGTTTGTTCCACAGCCTTGCTATTAAAAAGATCCCCTGTCTCAAAATTAACCTGTTCATCTAACCCTGCAGAGGAGAGTTTTGGCAAGTTTACGGTGACTTTAACCTTGCCAAAAGTATAGAGCTTCCCTTCGTTAAGCGTATAGGTGATGTAGAATTCTTGGTCATCAGGGTCCAATTCAGCCACAGCGGACTCCACCGTAAAATCCGCATACCCATGCTCGCGGTAATACCGGCGCAAGAGCTCCTTATCAAAGGCAAGGCGGTCTGGGTCATAGGTGTCGTCCGTACTAAAAAAACGATACCAGCGTGATTCCTTCGTCATAATCACGCGTTCAAGGCGTGACGCGCTGAAGGCCTGGTTGCCGACAAAAATAATTTTATTGATGTGGGTGGGTTTGCCTTCATCAATTTCAAAAATAAGGTCAACCCGGTTTTGCTCTCGCTCAATAATTTTAGGCTCAACTTTGGCCCCATAGCGACCGCCCAAACGGTACATATCCCTTATTTTCTGGGCAGCCTCAAGTGTATTGGCAAGGGTATAGACCTCTCGGGCTTTGATTTTAAGCTCGCTTTGGAGAACATCGTCCTTCAGGCGACTGTTGCCTTCGAAAGAAATGCGGTTGATGATTTTGTTTTCGACAACTTTTATGACGAGGCGATCCCCTACCTGATCAATCGTGATATCTGCAAATAAGCCCGTTGCGAAAAGATTTTTGAGAATCTCTTCAATTTTATGTTCATCAATAGCAGCGCCGAGTTTAACGTCAATATAGCTCAAGACGGTCGGGGTCTCAACACGTCGATTCCCCTCAACGACAATCGTCCGGATGGCTTCTTTTGCCCACGCAAAAGAAGGAGTCAAGAAAAGGGAACACAGAACAAGACTGAAAACAAATAAACGCTTCACTCCAAACAACCTCTACTTAACAAAAATATGGATAATATCATTCCATGTCGACAGGAGCATCAATCCGACAACGAGGCCAAATCCGATCCGGAAACCCCATTCTTGGGCACGTTCAGAGAGAGGGCGTCCGCGGATGACTTCAGCGAAGTAGAAAAGCAAATGGCCTCCATCCAGCATAGGGACGGGGAAAAAGTTAATCAAACCAAGATTAACTGACAAAAGGGCCATAAACCAGACAAGCGCAACCATGCCAGACTGGGCAATATCCCCTGACATTTGGGCAATACGCAGAGGACCTCCCAAACCATCCGCTGACTTCGCGCCAATGATAATGTGTCCCAAACTTTTAAGAGTTTGCCAGCTCAAAGAAAAGACTTCTTGAATTGCATAAATCCATGCTGTTCCCCAAGAATGATGGATATACCCAGAGGCATCCCGGCCGCTCATCACGCCCAAAAGGCCAACCCGATGGACATTCCCGAAATAGTCTGTTGTTTCAGAGAGGGTGGGGGAGGCAACAAGAAGACGACGTCCTCCCTGGGCAGGCTCCAAAAGGATGTTTAAGGCTTCGCCGGGATGTGCGCTCACCATAACCTGTACTTCCTCGAAAGTGGCAACCGGCGTATCATTAATGGCAAGGATCCGGTCTCCGGGCTGGAGACCCGCAACCGCTGCTGCCCCATTCTCCACAACACTCCCAATAATGGGGTGGGTAAAGCGTTGCCCGACAGTTGCAAAAAGAACGGAAAAAAGAACAATTGCAAAAAGATAATTCGCAAGAGGGCCTGCCGCAGAAACGGCGATGCGCTGCCAAACTGTTTTATAAAAAAGAGACCGGCTTTTTTCTTTTGCAGTCATCTTTTTGAGAGCTTTTGTGTCGGGTGTACTGGCAGCGTCTGCATCCCCCACCATTTTGACGTACCCCCCGAGAGGAAGCCAGCTGACCTTCCAGCGCGTCCCAGCCTTATCATTCCATCCGAAAATTTCAGGCCCAAAGCCAATGGAAAAGACATCCACACCGACGCCATTGTACCGAGCGACAAGGTAATGTCCTAATTCATGAATGAAAACAAGGACGGAGAGAACGCACACAAACGGAACAACATACCATCCTAAGCTCGTTATAAAATCCATGATAAGGGGTCTCCACTGTGGGCCAAAAAGATCTCATACCCTTGTAGCGTTAAGCGTCCCAGAACACAATCCGTAAATTTCTATTGTGCGAGTGTTGGTCCATCTCCCTTTTTTAAAGGGATGATGTGTGGATCGGGGGTTAAACGAAAAAACCCCGCAAAAAGCGGGGAGGGCAATAATCTATCTAAATTTTGTCTTATTATTATCTTAAATCTATTCTTTAAAAAGGCCTTCTTTCTCCTCTATTTCTGCTAATTTTTCTTCTGCTCTGGCTTGTACGACTGCTTTTTCAGCATCTGCTAGTTCTGTATTTGCTGCCTTTTCTCTTTTTTCTGCCTCTTCTACGCCTTTCTCTGCTTCTCTTTTGACTGCTTGTGCTGCCGCTTTTTCTCCTCCTGCTGTTGCTACGACAGCTATTGCATCTGCTCTTTCCTTCTCTAACCTTGCTTTTTCTGCATCTGTTGTTGCTTCAACGGCTGCTACTGCTGCTCTTTTTGCATGCGATTCTGTATCTAACAACACGTTTGCCTCTCCACTTTTTATTTTAGTATACTCATTTTCTAATAAATCTTCTAAAACTTCATGCGTAGAGGCTGAGACGACCTGGGGAGTGCCAGGAGGCTGGGAAGCCTTTTCGTTGGCGTAATGATCTTCGGTAGATATAATGGCCAAAAGAGAAGAAGGAAAGAAGATGGGCACACTTAAGGCAAGCACAGAAACTGTAGGTAAAAGAATTTTCAGGATCATAATGTAGATTCCTTTCAAAAGGGCGCTCCCCTCATGCAGGAGAGAAAATAGTTGGTAAAGCAGATAGATCACACGTATTAATAAATAGCATGAAAAGCTTTACATATCATAAAAAATTTAAAAATTGATAAGCAAGTCGGCTCCTGGCAAGGGAGGACCTAAGCTGGTATGCTGTAAAGAAGATCTCACTCAGAGGATAAACAAGATGCAAGAAACAAAAAAAATTCTCCCCGAAGGATTTGTCTTCCTAAAGGATATCGATCCCACCATTCTCTCAGATCTTCGCTATGCAAAAATCTGGAATTTTGTGGGGACCCCTGTGCCAGGATATAGCTCTGAAAATGTGATCATGACCCAGGAAGCGGCCCTTGCCCTCAAAAAGGCTCAAGAAATTTTCCGTAAGGACGGATTCAGTCTTGTCGTTTACGATTCCTATCGTCCTCAAAAAGCAAGTGATCGCTTTATGGAATGGGGGAAAGATCCGACAGATCAAAAAATGAAGGCAGCGTTCTACCCGCGCGTTGATAAAGCCCGTGTGCACGAATTGGGCTATGTGGCGCAATGTTCAGGCCATAGCCGAGGGAGCACGGTGGATGTGACGCTGATTCCTCAAGGAGAGTCTTTGAAAGACATCACCGTCGAAAAACGAACTCTCCTGGATGGGTTTGAAATTTGTTATCTCAATGATGGCACCCTTGATATGGGGTCTTCCTTTGATCTCTTTGATAAGGCTTCTCATTTTGAGAATGAGGTCATTGATGAGATTTATAAAGAAAAGCGCGCCTACTTGAAGGAAGGAATGGAGACCGCTGGGTTTGCGCCTTACCCCGAAGAATGGTGGCATTTCTCCTTAAAAAACGAGCCTTTTCCCAAAACGTTTTTTGATTTTGATATTTGACAATTCTTCAAAAACCCGTAAGCTCCTTCGAGAAAGACCTCTCTGAAAAAATGGGTAACAAATTGGTGTATTTGAAGACGCGACAGTGGCTTGTTGCCTTGAGCCTCCTGACACTCAATCCTTCTTGGGCAACAGCCCTCACCGTGAGTGGCATTAGGGTGACGGTCACAGCAAAATCCTTAGATGAGGCACGGACCCAGGCCCTGCGGGAGGCCCATTATCTTGCGTTTAAGCAGCTGCAGGACGACTATTTCCCGGACAGTCACCGGTCTGCCCCTCCGCAAGGAACATTAGAAGAGATGGTCGAGGGCTTCTCAATTAATCAAGAGAAGCAAGGGACAGACAATAAAACATACACGGCGTCCTTAACCTTCACCTTTGATGAGGCTCTTGCCCATCAGTGGTTCCAGGGAGACACGGGTCTGCCTTCCCTCAGGGCCTCTGTCCCTTCTGCGCGCCAAGGAGATCCTCTTAAGGTCAGTATTTCTTATGTCTCTCATGCAGACTGGAATCGCATCAAACGGGCTCTTGAAGCCGTGCCCGGGGGACAATCCATGCGGATTGTCTCCCTTTCCTGCAAAAAAGCAGACGTAGAGTTGCCCTATGGAAGTGATGGGGTGAAACTCCAGAAAGGACTTGAGGCGAAAGGAATTCTTCTTGGTTTTGAGCAAGGGAAATGGGTAATTCCCTTCGAGGGAGGTGACAAAAATTGACCATGATGGCGCGGACACTCAACATTCCCAATTTTATCACACTCACGCGGTTGCTCAGTGTCCCCTTGATCGTGTCTCTGATTCTTTCCCAGCAATTGACCGCTGCCTTTTACCTCTTTGCCTTAGCAGGGCTTTCAGATGCGTTGGATGGGTTCTTAGCGCGCATCTTTAAGGCGCGGACACTCCTTGGGGCGTATCTCGATCCGATTGCCGATAAAGCGCTTCTCGTCGGCGTATATGCGGCCCTTGGACGGGTGGGACTTATCGATCTTTGGGTTGTCGTGCTTGTGATTTTCAGGGATGCCCTGATCGTTGGGGGAATTCTCCTCCTTTCTCTTCTGAAAGGGGAAGTCAACATGAAGCCGCTTCTCATCAGCAAAATCAATACGGTGATCCAACTTAGCTTTGCCCTGTTTGTTTTAGGACAAGGGAATGCGGTTTTCGGGGTTCCCAACGCCTCTCTTTACATTGGATATATTGTTGCCATGACAACCGTGCTTTCTGGCGCAACCTATGTTAAACTCGGGCTCAATTGTTTCAATGGAGCAGATCGGCAAGCCTGTGAATAAGAATCGTCAAATATGGATATGGACCGGCGTAGGCGCGCTCTTCATTTGTGCCCTGTATAGCCTCCACAGCATTCTCATGCCTTTTTTGACAGGGATGCTGGTGGCCTATGCTCTGAATCCAGCGGTAGCACGGTTTGAGAAATGGGGCATCCCCCGTGCTGTCGGGACCTCCCTCATGATCTTTGGCGTCTTCCTGGTCCTCGGGCTTTTGCTGTGTATTGCCATTCCTTTTATTCATACAGAGCTTCTGCGATTGGCCTATCATGTGCCACAATATGGGGCACGGATTCGCAATGGCCTTGAACCCTTCTTAAAGGATGCCGCCCTCTACATTAAGCCCGAAGATCTAGCGCTTCTGCGCAATGTGGGCAGCACCTACATGGGAGATATTATCACCTGGAGCGTGCGATTGTTTGCCAGAGCCCTGACCAGTGGGATGGCCATTGCCAATCTGATTTCCCTGATTATTATCACTCCCCTCATTGCCTTTTACTGCTTGCGCGATTGGAACCGTATCTTGGGAACAATTGACCGGTGGCTTCCCCGCCCTTATGAAGCGAAAATTAAGGCGCTCTTTATTGAAATCAACACCACGATTGGTCATTTTGCAAAGGGGCAGGCTTTGGTGTGTCTGATGGTGGGGATCTATTACTCAGTAGCCCTCACTCTTGTCCAACTTGAATTCAGTCTGATTATAGGGCCCATTATTGGTGTCATCGCGTTTATTCCTTATCTGGGCGCGCTTGTTGGATTTATGGTCAGCATCGGCATTGCTTTCTCACAATTTCCCGAGTGGTCTTCAATCGGTATTGTTGCTGCCGTCTTTATGGTGGGGCAATTGCTAGAAGGATACATCTTAATCCCTTATTATATTGGGGATCGGATCGGCCTCCATCCTGTATGGGTTATCTTTGCCCTCCTTGCAGGAGGTGTACTCTATGGTTTTGTGGGCATCTTGTTTGCCCTGCCCATGGCCGCGGCAGTCAGTGTTCTTGTCCGTCAAGGACTGAAAGTTTATGGGAGCAGCCCTTATTATCTTGGACCAAAAATCTCGTGAAACAGCTCGTTCTTCCTCTTGATCATACCCCTCGATTCGACCCCCAAGAGTTTGTCATCTCGCGAGCGAATCAGGAAGCTGTCCTCTGGCTCAGGAGCTGGCCCGCGTGGCCTGGATCGTGCCTTGCTCTTTATGGGGACGAGGGATGCGGCAAAACCCACCTTTCTCATATCTGGCAAAAAAGTACGGGTGCGAAACGATTAGAAGGGCGCGAGTTTGACAATATGGATCTCGACGTTTTGATGACCATCCCCCCTTACCTGGTGCTCGAAAAAGCCCATTTGATCAAAAATGAAGAGAAGCTCTTTCATGTCTATAATCACTTGGTTCAATCTCAAGGAGGGTTGTTATTGATTTCCAGAACAGCCCCGGCGCGTTGGGCCACAAGGTTGCCGGATCTGAAGTCGCGGCTCAGTACCGTACCCGCAATTAAGATTGAGGCCCCCGATGAGCCTCTTTTAACGCAAGTGATTCAAAAGCTTTTTGAAGATCGGCAGGTAAAGGTCGAGGAGGACGTCATTATTTTTCTCCTCAAGCATATTGAAAGATCGTTTGAAAGTGCGCGCAGGTGGGTTGAAACCTTGAACACCCATAGCCTCACGTCTAAAAGAGGGATTACGATCCCTTTGGTGCGGGAGGCACTTGCCCAGGCTGAAAAAGAGTCACCATCTGCCCCATCCCCCACCTAATATCCGCCCAACGCTCACAGGGAAACTGTAAGCCCATGCATGTGGCAGGGGCTACCCCCTCTTCCAGGGCGGCAGGAAAGGTTTGGGACAGCCTGAACATGGAAAAGGCAACGCCCGGATTGTGGCCAATATAAAGCGCACACGTGGCTGTTTCAGGAATGCCCTGCACCACCTCCAGAATCCCTTCTTCAGAGAGGCCATAGAAATCGGAGGCAATTTCGATCTCTTGCGTACGGAGAAGGGAACGTAACGGCTCAAACGTCTCTTGCGTCCGCAAGGCCCCAGAACACATCACAAAGTCAAAGGCAATGCCCGCGTTCTTCACATAAGCCGCAAGGGATTGGGCTTCTGCCTGCCCCTGGGCACTGAGGGGGCGGTCAATGTCGGGAATACCAGCGCCCTCAATCGCATGGGCATGCCGAAGAAGATAGAGTGTTTTCATGAATGGACCTCACTATTTCGAGGACATTCTCACAGGGTTTTTGAAAGAAGTCAAATGAAGGGAGACGAAGTTTAATGGATGGACCGCTCGTATTTTTCAGCAAGACCATAACGTCGCGTTTTGGGCGCTGGATCAACAACATGGAAGAAGCCCTCGGCAACCCATTGTTGACAGAGATAGCGCGCTTGCCGATCATTGATGTGAAAGAAGTACGAGAGATCCTTTGCAGTAACTCTGCTCGCGGAGAGGAAGAGCTTTAACACCTGGCGTTGCTTTGGGGAGAGCTCCCGTAAGGTATGAGCGTGATCCCTAACCCCTTCTTCCCCTGCCCTTTGAGCTTGAATACGCACCTTATCAAAAGACTCTGCCATACCGCACACAAAATATTCCAGGAAGGTCGTAAGGTCAGCCTCCGCTCGTTGACCATCATAATAGTCTTCATCCTTTCCGATTGTGAGAGCCTGATAATAAGCGCCTAAATCACGTGCGTAATATTCCTCTAGGGAATAAATTCCTTTGAGGCCATATCCATATTTATGAAGAACAAGCGTTGCTAAAAGACGAGCTGTACGGCCATTCCCATCATAATAAGGGTGAATGGTGGCAAACTGATAATGGGCAAGTCCTGCAATAAAGGGGATGGGGAGCGCTCGCTTAACGGAAACGTTGATCCACTCCACGAGCTCTTTCATGAGCAAGGCCACATCTTGCGCTTTGGGCGGAATATAGACCACGAGCTTACCGCTGCGAATGACATTTTGCCCATCCCGATAAGGAGTGGGCTTAGGACGCCCTTCAAAGGAAAGGCCATGCAGCAATTGAATATCTCGTTCTTGAATAGGATCATTTCCCTTAGCTAAGCGTTCCATCTCTTCAAGGGCATGATAGTAGTTGAGCACTTCACGCTCATCTTTCGCTCGATTCGGAAAGTGCCCCCCCCCCTTGAATGACCTCTTTCACCTCAGCAGCAGAGAGCCGATTTCCTTCGATAGCAGTTGAGTGGTGTGTTGATGCAAGACGTGCC